>OHEM01000240.1_pt1 | contig 26779 bp, 23 predicted proteins | sample 1567281 | NCBI WGS metagenome assembly OHEM01 (sample SAMEA3879537, study PRJEB24766) | human gut metagenome | biome: human-associated habitat; feature: feces | place: USA | collected 1985/1987
CTTGGGGGGCGTGACAGGCGCTGGTACGTCCTCACGCGCGCCGCAGACCGTGCAGACGCCATTCTGATAGCTGTGACCCGTGGCCGGGATGACGGGCACAGCGGTCAGCGCGTTTCCGTTGTTGTCCACCATCATGTGGCAATCGGTGCATACCCAATAGGCGGCATGCCCCGCTTCGGTGCAGGTGGGAGCCTTGGCGGGGACCTCCTCCCAGTCGTGAATCAGCAGAGAAAATTTGTCTTCAATCGAGTTGCCGTTGACGGTGATGGTGCTGCCGGTTCTGTTCGTCAGCTGGATTCCGTCGGCTACCGTCAGCGGGCCATTGGCCTGCAGCACGGTCACTTCTGTCGTGTTGGGGTTGCTCAGCACGTCGTTGGCCTGCTTGCCTACGTAATAGTCGCCGCCCGTGGAGACCACGGTGTCGCCGGTGTATTTCGTGGGCGCGTAGGCGAAGGTACCGCCATTGATCTTGACGATACTATTGACGTATTCGCCCACGTTGTTGGAAATCGTGCCCTCGTGGTTGATGTTCTGGATGGTCAGTTTGTTATGCTTGGCGGCCTCGTCAGCGCCGGTGCCATCCTGTGACAGCTCGATGGGGCCGCTGATGGTGCCCGTGGTATTGACCGTGACCTGAACGCCGCCCGAATAACCGTTCTTCGGCCAGTAATACAGGTCAAAAGCTACGCCGCCATTGGCCTTGGCCAGAATGGAGGTGTTGCCTGTAATATTGACATTTCCGTTGTTGAGGCTCAGGGTATAGGGGCGTGCGTCGTCGAGATTGCGTCCGTCCAGCACGACGTTTTCCAGAGTGAGATTGCTGTAATTCTGGATGAGGATCTTGGCCTTGTCGCTGGTGATCGTGCCGTTTTTGAATGTGACAGCAGAGCCTTTCTGCAGCTGGAAGCCATTGGTTTCGGTTCCGGATGAACCCACCGTCGTACCGTCGATGTCATAGGTGTGATCGGCCAGGTCAAACGTGATGCACTGGCCATTCTCTACCACAACGCCGTTTCCCGCCGCGTCCCGGAGCAGGGTGATGGTGGTTGGTTTTGTGCCGCTCGTAGGCACCGCTTTTACGGCATCCTGCAGCGACGCATAGGTCGTATCCCCGATTTTCGCTACGTCCGTGCTCGACGCGAGCGCCGTCTGCGCCGCAGGCAGAGCGATGAGCAGCGCGCACAGCAACGTGGCGCAGGCCAGCCAGGTGATTCTTTTGCGCATAACAGTTTCTCCCTCTCCCTTTTCCTTTCGCAGCAAGCCTACATGTTTGTAGGGCCTGTGCTTCTAGAAATTTTTTCAGGCCTGATTATACCATATATTCATTTATTTTTACAATAGATGACATTTATGGAATGCGAAAGAATCAGAGGGAAACACCGACGAATTGATGCTTTTTTCAATTTGGCGAGCAAAAGGGAGCGAGATAAAGCCTCGCTCCCCAAGAGAAGAAAATGCGGTTTTACGATTCCACGCGCAGCAGGCTCTCCACCGTGGCCACCTCCGGCCCGATTTCAAGAATGGCTTTCTGCATATCGCGCTCGCTGGCCTGGTGAGTGATAAAGACCACTGTGACCCGCCCGTCATGCTGCTCGCCCTTCTGCTGCATGGCTGCGATGCTCACGCCATGGTCGGCGAAGGTCTGCGCGATGCGGCTCAGCACGCCGGGCTCGTCCTTGGCCAGCATCCGGGTATAGAAGGCGCAGCGCCAGTCGGTGTTGTTCTGCAGGGACACGGCAGGGTGCAGCTCGTTGTCAAAGGTGGGGTAGAGGTGCTTCTGCGCCGAGGCGGCGCGCACCAGGTCGCTCACGATGGCGCTGGCTGTGGGCAGATCGCCCGCGCCGCGCCCCATGAACATCATCTCGCCGCAGGCATGGCCGTGAAGAAATACCGCGTTGAAAGCGCCGGAAATATTGGCCAGGGGATGGTCGTTGCGGATAAAAGTGGGATGCACGCGCGTTTCCACCTTCAGGCCGTTGCGCTTGGCAATGGCCAGAAGTTTGAGCGTATACCCCAGCTCCTGTCCGCAGCGGATATCTTCGGCCTGTACCTGAGTGATGCCCTCCACGTACACATTTTCAAACGGCACGCGCCCATGGAAGGCCAGGCTGGCCAGAATGCTGAGCTTGTAGGCAGCATCCAGCCCCTCGACGTCGCTGGCGGGATCCGGTTCGGCCAGGCCCAGGCGCTGGGCGTCGGCCAGGACATCGGCGTATTCCGCGCCCTCCTTGCTCATGCGGGTCAGGATGTAGTTGGTGGTGCCATTGACGATGCCGTAGATATAGCTGATGCGGTTGGCCTGCAGGCTTTCCTCCAACGTATGGATGATGGGGATGGCTCCACACACCGCCGCCTCGTAATACAGGCCCGCGCCGCTTTGCTTGGCAGCTTTCTGCAATTCATGCCAGTGCAGGGCGAAGGCTACCTTGTTGGCCGTGACCACGGTTTTACCGCGTTCCAACGCCAGGGTGATCCATTGATGAGCGGGCTCCTCGCCGCCCAGGAACTCCAGTACGATGGAGATTTCCGGATCGTCCAGCACGTCCTCCACGCGGTCGGTCAGAACCCCCTCTGGAAAGTCGATATCACGCTTTTTTGCAAGCGAGCGTACCAGCACCCGCTTGATGGAAAAGCGAAGGCCCGTGCGGTGCGCGATGTCGTCGGCAAAGCCATTGAGCAGCTTCCACACGCCCCCGCCCACGTTGCCGCAGCCCAGAAAGCCGATGGTAATGGTTCTCTCCATGGTTCAATCATCCTTTCCCGCGTCAGCGGTTGCGTTCATAGATCAGGCGCAGCCCCTTGAGGGTGAGGATGCCGTCCAGCTTGTCGATGGTGCCGACCTCGTCGGCCACCAGGCGGGCCATGCCGCCCGTTGCCACCACCAGCGCGTCCGGCGCGCCGAGTTCCTTGCGGAAGCGCTGCACCAGGTAATTCACCTGGCCGATGTAACCGTAGATGACGCCTGCCTGGAGGTTGGTCACCGTGGTGCGGCTGATCACATGATCGGGCTTGACCAGCTCAAAGCGGGGCAGCTTGGCCGTGCCGCTGACCAGCGCCTCACTGGTCAGCTTCAGGCCCGGACAGATACATCCGCCCGCGAACGCCCCCAGGTGGTCGATGGCGCCGAACGTGGTCGCCGTGCCAAAGTCGATGAAGATGCACGGCCCGCCGTATTCCGCCTGCGCGGCCACGGCGTTGGCGATGCGGTCGCTGCCCAGCTCGCGCGGGTTTTCATACCTGAGGTTGATGCCCGTCTTGATGCCGGGCGCCACGGTCATGGGCATCTTGCCGAAATAATTCTTGCACATGTGTTCCAGGGTAAAGTTGATGGTCGGCACTACGCTGGACATCACGATACCCTCCACCGCGTCCAGCGAAAGCCCTGCGCGCGCGAAAAGCCCTTCCAGAATCAGCCCGTATTCGTCCGAGGTGTAGGAGGTATTGGTGGAGATGCGCCAGTAGTTGCGCATCTCCCGCCCTTCAAACAGCGCGGTTTTGATATTGGTGTTGCCAACGTCCATGGTGAAGATCATGGCGGTCTACTCCTTACTTGTCCGAATGGGCGCGCCGGGCGGGGGCGCGGCGCGAACGGCGCATCACCGCCTCTACCGCAATTTTGATCATCGGCACGATCACTGCGGCCACGACGGCCTCCCCGATGCCGTTGGGCAGGCCTACGGCGGTCACCAGCCATGCGCCTGCGTCGTTGAGATAGGCAGCGTCCGCGCTGCCGGCGGAGATCATATTGTTGATGAGCTGGGTCAGGTCCGCTCCGTAGATCACGAGCAGCATGCCCAGACACAGCACCGTGTTGGCTATCGACCCGACAGCGGAGGCCACGGCTGCCCCCACCTTGTCGGACACCGCCCCCCTGGGCGCGAAGCGCTTCCACAGCAGGTACACGCCCAGCGCCACCAGCGGCACCAGCAGCCGGGGCAGCACGCTCACCAGGGGGTTACGGAAGAACAGCGTCAGCCCCACCGCGCCGCTTTCCCACGCGCGGATGAAGCTGCACAGGCCGAATACCAGGCCAACGACCAGCCCCACTACGGGCCCCTCCACCAAAGCGGCCAGAATCACCGGCAGGTGTACGGTTGTGGCACTCAGCAGCGGGGGAGGCAGGGGAATCATGCCGATAGGCGTGAAGGTGAGCACGGCGGTAATGGCGCTGAGCATGGCGGCCGTAACCATTCTGCGAATGGCCTCGCTCTGCCGCCTGGCGGACGGGACGATGTTTTTCATGATGTTTTCCTCCGTTCGAGTTCTGTTGGGATACCCGACGATACCATGGGGAAGCAAACCGGGGAACCGGGGACTGCGTCCGCCTCCTGTGAGGATGGCTGCGCGCCCCGCCTGCATTATATAGCCTGCAAAGAGGATTGTAAAGGGCAAGCCCCGAAAAAGGGGCCTTATTCGTGCGGCTGGCTGGCCCGCTTCCGGCCAAGCCGGCTCCAGAAGCCGAAGGTCATGGGCCACAGCACGCCGCCCGCAAGCGCGATGCACAGGTAGCGCACGCCGTCGGCAAAGGGCGCCTCGCCAAAGAGCGCGGCCAGCGCCGCCTTAAGACCCACGCGCACGCCCATCACCAGCGCAAGGCCCAGTACCAGCTTGAGTGCCTGCGCCCACCATACGGCGCGGGTGTCAAAATGCAGCCGGCACCGGTCCGCATACCAGGCGGCCAGCAGGCCCAGCATGGTGCCAAAGAGCGTCCATGCGCTTTCTACGCCATGTGCGTCAAACTCGGCCACGTTCCCCGCCCGCTTGGGCCAAAGCAGCACGTAGAGCAGCAGAATCAGCGCAAACCCCAAGAGGCCGGCTCCCAGCCGCCGGCCGTGCGCGGATGACTCCGCGCGGTCAAACAGACGGGGCATCACCGCCACCGTGGCCGCGCCCGTGAGCAGCGACACGCCCACATCCAGCGGCGTATGCACGCCCAGATACATGCGCGAAAAGGCCACCGCCAGAATGCCCAGCACGCACAGAGCCGTAAAGACGCGGTCGCGCACCCACAGGGCCAGCATGCCCAGCACGCACGCGGCAGACTGCGTGTGTCCGCTGGGGAAGGAATAGCCCGTCGCGCCTGCGCGCGCCGTCTCCACGATGATAAACTCCGGGTCGATCACCCAGGGGCGGGGGATGAGGAACACCGCCTTGAGCAGCTGGTTGAGCACTGTGCCTGTCAGCCCCACAAACAGCAGACGGAATCCCCAGCGCTTGTCGAAGCACCACACCAGCGCAAGGCCCACCAGCATAAAGAAGGTTTCCTCGCCCAGCAGGGTCACGGCGGCGGCCACCTGATCCCAAAACGGGGTGCGGATGGACTCCAGCATCTTTAGAAACGTCATGGCAATTCCTCCTGTTGATGATCGGGAACGGCCCGATACAGACTGCGCCAGGGCGCATCGGCAGGCAGCTCGCTAAAGCGCACGCGGTCGAATGCCTCCTGAGGCTGCCCGTGTCTGACGCGAATCAGGCGGTCAGCCAGGGAGAGCGAGTCCGCCAGATTCACCGCCAGAATCACCACCGCCACGCCCCGGTCCAAAAGCTCCTCCAGCAGCCGCCAGATGCTCATGCGCAGGGCCACATCCGCCATGCGGAAGGGCTGCACGCAGAATACCACGTCCGGACGCTGCAGCAGGATGCGGCGGTACACCAGCTCGCAGCGCTCGGCTTCGGTCAGATCTTCCACCCGGCGGTCCAGCAGATCCTCCCCAAGCCACTCGGCATAGGCGCGGCGCAGACCCCGCTTCACCCTGCCGCTTCGCCACAGCGCCTTCATGCGGTGGTCCATGGTGAAACAGAGATTTTCCAGATAATTGAGCCCCGGAAATACCATTGTGCGGCCCGGCTGATCCTGGATGACCGCCAGACGGCGGTCGTGCCCCGGCCGGAAGGGCCGCCCGCAGAGCAGCAGGCGGGTTTCCTGTGCGGGATGTGTCCCCGACAACACCCCCAGAAAGCCGTCGATGAAATGATTGTCCAGATCCTGCAACACCAGGCATTCGCCCGCCCGCACCGAGAAGCGCAGGCCCCCGGTCGCGGCATCCGGCAGCAGGGCGCTGAAAACCTCCCCGCCGATCGGGTGCGCGCCGCGCGCCAGCTGGCTGGCGACCATCTGCTCATAGGCGGCGGAGTAGGGCAGCAGCGACTGAGGAATCATCTCTTCGCCTTCCAGCAGCTTCACCACGCGGCCCTGCATCATCACGGCGGTACGGTCGCTGATTTGCAATAGCTCCTCAAAATGAAAACATACGTACAGGAAGGAGATGCCCTCTGCTGCGTAGTGGCGGAGGATGGCGTGCAGCTTGCCAAGCTCGGCTTCATTGATGAGGGTACTGATTTCATTGAGCACGATCAGCCGGCTGCCGGCCACTACAGCCTTGAGCAGCTCCACCACAAAGCGCTCGAATACGGAAAGGTCCTCCACGCGCGCGTCCGCGTCGATGGGGATGCCGACGCTGCGGATAAACGGCGCCAGCTGCCGCCGGAAAGCGGCCGGGCGCATCAGCCGCCCGCGAAACCCCGGACGAAGCACAAAGATGTTGTCCGCGACGCTCAACCCGTCCACCAGACAGCTCTTGGCCTGAATGATGCTGATGCGGTTGTAGTGCGGCTGGGGGGAGCGCCAGGTGTTGATCAGCTTTTCCCGGTAGAATACATAGCCATAGTGCAGGGGCAGGTTTTCACGCAACAGATCACACAGAGCGGTCAGACCGTGGGTGTCGATGGGCACCAGCCCCAGGATCTCGCCCTCGAAGATATGCAGGTTCAGGTTGTCCAGCTGGGTTACGCCCCGCTCTCGGAGGGTTACCTTTTCCAGTCGAAGCACTTCGTTTCTCACACAAGCGCCTCCCGGTTGGGAATGTCACGGTCGCTGGCGATCATGGGCAGGGTGATTTCCACATCCGTGCCCACGCCCGGCGTGGAAAAGGCGTGCAGGCCGTACTTGTCGCCAAAGAGCAGGCGGATGCGGCTGTCCACGTTGGCCAGCGCCAGTCCGCCCCGGCTTTGAGGCGGCTGGACGATGGCGCTTTTCCCCAGACGCTCGTTGAGGCGCAGCAGGGTTTCGGCATCCATGCCCACCCCGTCGTCCGATATGCGGATGAGCAGGCGCTTCTGCGTGCGCTCCAGCTGAATGCGGATGTGCCCCGTGCCCAGTTTCAGCTCCGTACCGTGGATGATGCTGTTTTCCACAATGGGCTGGATGGTCAGCTTGGGCAGGCGGCAGCGATAGATCGCCTCGCGGTCGGCGGGGTCACAGCTGATGTGCAGCTCCAGCCGGTCGGCGAAGCGGTAGCGCTGAATATGGAAATAGGTTTCGCAGTTCTGCAGCTCTTCCTCCACGGATACCAGGTTTTCCACCTTGCTGATGGTGTAGCGGAAAAACGTAGCCAACGCTTCGGTCATGTCGGCGATGGTGTCCATCCCGGACAAAAGCGCCTCACCCCGGATGCTTTCCAGCGTGTTATACAGGAAATGCGGATTGATCTGGTTTTGCAGGGCCTGGTACTGGGCCTGCCGCTTGTTGAGGTTGAAGAGCTGTTCGGGGTTGAGGATGGCGGCCACCTGCTCCTGCAATCGCGCCTGCGCGGGGGACAGGGCACAGGCGGCATCCTGACGCGGAGGTGTGTATCCCTCCAGAAACATCAGCATGGCCCGTTCCTGCGCCAGGTAGGGGCGGACCACACACAGCCAGGCCACGGCCCCCAGCCCGGCCGCGGCGCACAGCAGCAGCGCGGCGGCAAGCGGCTCGCGCCCTGTCAGCAGGGCTGCGGCTGCCACCAGCGCCGCCAGGGCCGCCGTGCCCAGCACGCCCACACGAAAGGAAAGCATTCGCCAGCGTCGTTTCATGCGCTCGCCTCCTCAGCCGTAGAGCTTGCGGTACTGGGCGGGGCTCAAACTGGTGTATTTTTTGAAGATCTGCGTAAAGTGCTTGAGGTCGCTGTAGCCCACCCGCGCGCATACTTCCGTCACGGGCAGGCTGCTTTCCTGCAAAAGCTCCTTGGCATGCTCCATGCGAACACCCGTGAGATACTTGGAAAACCCTTCGCCGCTTTCCTTTTTGAACAGCGCGCTGAAATAACTGACACTGAACCCTGTGGCGGCGCAAACGTCCTCCAGGGTGATGGACTGGCTGTAATGCTCCTGCACATACTGCTTGGCGATGCGGATAGGCCGGAGCGCCTCGCTGCGGCGGCGGATATCCTCGGCTTCCATGTGCTTTTTTTCAAAGCGGATCAGGCAGTCGAACAGCTCGTCCGCCCGGCTGGAAAGGCCCGCTTCATGCGCAAAGGCCGCCTCCTCTCTGCCATCCAGCCCAAGGCGCAGGGCAAACAGGCTTCCTGCCGAACGCACCAGCTCCGTCAGCTCATACCCGCGCACGCCGGGAAACTCCATCGCCTCGCGCGCCAGGGCGTTGGTACAGTCCACCGCAAGGCCCGTATCCAACGTGGAGAGGGCCTTTTCGATCTCATGGCCGTAACGCTCCAAAAGGCGGGCATCCCGCAGCCCGGAGCGGCCATGCCCTCCAACAGGCGTCCGGTGCCCTCCAGCAGCCTCTCATCAATCAGCTGGCCGGCCTGACGCACCAGCGCGGGAAGCCGGGCGGGGGAGGAAGCGGCCTCGCTCAGCGACAGCGAAAACGATACGGGACCCAGCAGTCCTTTCTGGGCTTCCAGCTGGTTGAGCACCTGACGCAGCGCGCGCCGCACATCCGCCTGCGCGTCGGGCAGGGCGCAGACCACACCGGTGAGCCGGTCCTCATCGTGAGCGCAGGCAAGCTCTACCTCGGGCAGGGCCATGAGCGGGGCGATCAGCTCGCGCGCCTTGCCATGAATAATCTCCAGCGCCTCGCGGCCCAACCCACGATGATCCAGCTTGAACACAAAGGCCCGGTACGTACCGCCCGGCAGACCGAATCCGTAGGTCCGTGCCAGATCGTCCGCCGCTTCGGGAAAAGCCCGGCCTGACACGGCCTCCCGCACCAGCTTTTCCCGAAGCGCCGCCCTGGCCCGTCCCTCGCCGTCATGCGCCGTACCGGGATCGCTAGGATGCTTTGCGTAGCAGCGTTGAGCCAGCTTGGACAGGGTGGCAGTCAGCTCGTCCTTTTTGATGGGCTTGAGCAGATAGTCGCCTACGCCCAGCTTGATCGCGGTCTGCGCGTACTCGAAGTGCGCGTAGCCGCTGATAATGATGATTTCGATATCGGGAACGGTCCTTCGGGCCCTTTCAATCAATTCGAGCCCCTGGCAGCCCGGCATGCGGATGTCGGTGATGAGGATATCCGGCCGCTCACGTTCGATCAGCGCCAGCGCTTCCAGCCCGTTTCCCGCCGTACCGGCCACCTCGATGCCCAGTGCGTCCCAGTCGGGCAGCAGGCGGATCAGGCTCAAAATGCGCGCTTCATCGTCGGCAATTACCACCTTGAGCACAGCGTACCCTCCTTTCCAAAGCATGCATCATTTGGCATTTCAGTATAGCATATACGGCAGGGAATGACAAATCACGGGCAGCAAAAAAGGCCGGAAAGCGCTGTGCGCCTCCCGGCCCCGGCGGGTCCGGCACTCTTAGAGCAGCCCGGCGGCCGCCTTGTCCAAAAGGAAGATCACGTTGGAATGCGTGCGCAGGATGCTGGCCTGCGTCCTGGGGTTGATGTCGCCGTAAACGGCATTGCGGATGGCTTCGGCCTTATCGGCGCCGGTGGCCAGCAACAGGATGCGCCGTGCGTTCATAATGCTGCCGATTCCCAGGCTGATGGCCTGGCGGGGCACATCGTCTTCGCTTTCAAAGAAGCGGCGGTTGGCCTGAATGGTGCTCTGGGTGAGGTTGACGATATGGCAGCCGTAGACGAAGGTGTCGGCCGGCTCGTTGAAGCCGATATGGCCGTTGCGCCCGATGCCCAGCACCTGGATGTCGATCCCGCCGGCCTGGTTGATGGCCGTGTCGTAGCTGGCGCATTCGGCGGCCTGATCGCGGGCGTTGCCATCGGGCACGCGGGTGTTGGCGGGGTCGATGTTGATGTGGTCAAAGAGCTGCTGGCGCATGAAGCTGTGGTAGCTCTGTTCATGATCCACGGGCAGGTTGCAGTATTCGTCCAGGTTAAAGGAGCGCACACGGGAGAAATCCAGAACGCCGCCCTTACACAGGCGGATCAGCTCCTGATAGGTGGGAATGGGGGTGGAGCCGGTGGCAAGCCCCAGCACGGAATCGGGCTTGGCAATAATCTGCGCGGCAATCAGCGTTGCGGCGGCCTGACCGACCTGGGCGGCGGAGTCGTAAAGATGAATCTGCATGATGCGGCCTCCTCTGGATATGATAATATGTATATCGTAAAGTGATTGATGCATAACGTTTTTCACGAAATACATCTTAACATAAGTATAGCACTGGATAAATGCCGTGTCAATGAAAAAGCCGGGGGCTGCTATAAAAGCCCCCGGCTGAGAAAGGCCGCGTCTGCCGGACAAAACGCATATTGATGCAGTTCCGAGGGAAGCGCCCATACCGCTTTACCGTGCACATGCAGCGACAGCGCATCCGCGTCCAACGGCACAGCGCTGACAAATACAAGGTGGATGGCACGCCCATTCTCCTGGCGTGTGACTTCACCCAGAATGTCCCCGGCGTGAACGCGCAGGTCCAATTCTTCCATCAGCTCGCGTTCCAGACACTGGGCGGGGGTTTCGTCCGCTTCGAGTTTGCCGCCCGGAAACTCCCACAGCCCTTCCAGCCGTCCGGTTCGGCGGCAGATGAGCACGCGCCCATCCGCCCGGCGAACCACTCCGGCAGCCACTTCAATCATCTGCATGACGGCCTCCTAGAAGTTGCGGCTCATGTCATAGCGTTCATAGAATTGCTTGCGCAGCTCCAGCAGGCGGTCCTCCTCGATGGCTTTGCGCACCTTTTCCATCAGCCGGATCAAAAAGCGCAGGTTGTGAATGCTGGTCAGGCGCGCACCGGTGATTTCGCCCGCCTTGAAGAGATGGCGGATGTAGGCGCGGCTGAAGTTCTGACAGGCGTAGCAGTCACATTCCTCGTCGATGGGGCGGAAATCATGGGCGTACTGCGCGTTTTTGATGACCAGCCGCCCGTCCGTGGTAAAGCAGGTGCCGTTTCGGGCGATGCGCGTGGCCAGCACGCAGTCGAACATGTCCACCCCGCGAAGCACGCCCTCAATCAGGCAGTCGGGTGAGCCGACACCCATCAGATAACGTGGCTTGGCAGCGGGCATGTGGGGCATGATGGCCTCCAGCAGGTCGTACATCATGGGCTTTGGCTCGCCCACGGACAGGCCGCCGATGCCATAGCCGAAGAAATCCATGTCCGCCAGCGTCCTGGCGCTCTCGATGCGCAGGTCCTCAAAGAACGCGCCCTGCACGATGCCGAAAAGCACCTGCGAATCGTCGGTGTGGTGCTGCTGGCAGCGTTTGGCCCAGCGGTGCGTGCGGTGCATGGCGTCCTCGGCGGTGGCATGATCGCAGGGATAGGCGGTGCACACGTCAAAGGCCATCATGATATCCGAGCCCAGCGCGTGCTGGATGTCCATGCTCACCTCGGGCGAGATGAAGCGGCGGCTGCCGTCCAGATGGCTCTGAAAGGCCACGCCCTCTTCGCGGATCTTGCGGATGCCGGCGAGGGAAAACACCTGGAACCCGCCGCTGTCGGTGAGGATGGGCTTGGGCCAGCTCATGAAGCGGTGCAGGCCGCCCGCCTCGCGGATCAAATCCTCGCCGGGGCGCAGGTGCAGGTGATAGGTGTTGGACAGCATGATTTCCGTGCCGATTTCCAGCATCTCGCGCGGGGTCATGGCCTTGACGGTGGCTGCGGTGCCCACGGGCATGTAGACGGGGGTATGGATGTCGCCGTGCGGCGTATGAAGCAGGCCCAGCCGCGCGCCGGACTGCTTGCAGGTTTTGAGCACCTCAAAGGAAAATTGGCTCACAGGTCGGCTCCCTTCCGTTGGTCGTTGATAAAGCCGCTGATTGTGGCGGCATAGGGCAAAAACACATCACCCCGCGGCGCGCTCAAAAAGGTCATGGGTTCCTTTCGGGTGGGGTGCGTCAGCCGGAGCACCGCGCCCCAAAGCGCCACGGGCTGGCCGCGCACGCCGCGGCCGTAGCGCATGTCCGCTACGAGCGGGTGGCCGCTGTGGGCCAGCTGCACGCGAATCTGGTGCTTGCGTCCGGTCTGGAGCCGGACATGGACAAGCGCCGTATCCAGCGCCGCGTCACGGCCCAGCACCCGGAAGGAGAGGCGCGCTTCCTTCGCGCCCGGCGCGTCGGGCGAGGTGTCCATATGGGCGATCAGCCCAATGTCGGGCGAGGCGGTGCGCACCCTGCCCGTCTCCTCGTCCTGCACGAGCCAGTCGTGCAGTTCCCCCGCGTCCGGCATGGAAGCGCCGCCCTCGGCCACGGCCAGATACTCGCGCGCCATGGCGTGTGTGCGCAGCTGCTCGCTCAGGCGCGAGGCGGCCTTGCTCGTGCGCGCAAACGCCACCAGCCCGCCTACGGGCCGGTCCAGCCGGTGCACAAGCCCCAGGTACACGTCCCCCGGCTTGTGATAGCGTTCCTTGATATAGAGCTTTAGCTGATCGAGCAGGCAATCGTCGCCCGTGGCATCGCCCTGGGTGAGCAGGTTGGGCGGCTTGACCGCCACGATCAGGTGATTGTCCTCGTAGACGATCTCAGGCATCGGGCAGCCACCGCGCGGTCGTGCCGCAGGGCAGCACGCCTCCCGTCGTCACGGTCAGGCACAATTCATCCGCCTCCACCTTGCCGCCGTAGCGGGCCACGAGGCAGCGGCGGGCGATGTTGCCCAGGACCGAGGCCGAAAAGCCCGTGGTGTAGCCGTTGATGAGGAAAAACAGCGGCGTGTCCGACAGCGCCTGCGCACACAGGTCCACCAGCGGGTAGAGCTCGTTTTCCAGCTTCCATACCTCGCCGCCGGGGCCGCGGCCGTAGCTGGGCGGGTCCATGAGGATGCCGTCATAGCGGTTGCCGCGGCGGAGCTCCCGCCGCACAAACGCCTTCGCATCCTCGATGATCAGCCGCGTGCGCTCCTCCGGGATGCCGCTCAGATCGCGGTTTTCGCGCGCCCAGAGCACCATGCCCTTGGCCGCGTCCACATGGGTCACGTGCGCGCCGGCGGCCGCGCAGGCCAGCGTGGCCCCGCCCGTGTAGGCAAAGAGGTTCAGCACCCGGGGCGGACGGCCCCATGCGCCCGCGGCGCGGATGCGCTCCTGCATGAAGGCCCAGTTGGCGGCCTGCTCGGGAAACAGCCCCGTATGCTTGAAGCCGGTGGGCTTTACGTAGAATTTCAGATTGTTCAGGCCGATAACCCAGCGGTCCGGCAGCTTTTCACGGAACTCCCAGTGCCCGCCGCCGGTGTCGCTGCGCATGTAGGTGGCCTGCGCCGCGTCCCACAGGGCGGGGTCGGCCTTGGGCCAGATGACCTGCGGGTCCGGGCGGCGCAGCACGATGCCGCCCCAGCGCTCCAGCTTCTCGCCGTCGCCGGTGTCCAGCACCTCATAATCGCGCCATTGATCGCAAAGAAACATGTGATTCGCTCCTCGTCGTCGGTGGGGGAGAAAGGGGGCGGGATTACCCCGCCCCCGTCGCGTATTTACGCCTTGCGCACGCTCAGAACGGCCTTCTTGCCGTTGAGGTCCCACTCCTGCGAAACAGCGCCCTCGGGGGCGGCGCCGCGGGCAAAGGTGGTTGCCAGCACGCTTTGCATGATGAAATCGCGTCCGGCCTCGATGGCGGCGGCCAGCTCGTCCCCGGCCTCGTAGGTCACATCGATGCGGTCGCTGACCTCAAAGCCCGCGTCCTTGCGCATGTTCTGCAGCTTTGAGACCATCTCGCGCTGGTAGCCCTCCGCAATCAGCTCCGGGGTGAGGTTGCAGTCCAGCACCACGGTGACCTCGCCCTCCATCTGGGCGGAGAAGCCGGGCTTCTGCGTGGCTTCGGTGAGCACGTCGTCCTTGGCGAGCACCACTTCGGTACCGTCCAGGGTAAAGGTCACGGTTTCGCCCCGGCTGAAGGCGTCCACCACCTCGTTGCCGTCCAGTTCCTTGAGATGCTGGCCGATGCGGCCCAGAAGCTTTCCGTATTTGGGGCCGAGGGTGCGCATCTGGGGCTTGAGGTTGTAGGTGGTGAAGGCGCGCGCGTCGTCGGTAAAGACAACCTTTTTCACGTTGAGCTCATCCTCGGCCAGGGCGCTGAACGCCTCGTCAAAGGACGTGCCCTTGACGTACAGGGTGCTCAGCGGCTGGCGCACCTTGAGGTTTGCGGCGGCGCGGCAGGCGCGGCCCAGACCGACCACGCTGAGCAGCGCGCTCATCTGGGTGTTGAGGCTTTCGACGATCAGACTCTCGTCCGCGGTGGGGAAATCGCACAGGTGTACGCTTTCGGGCGCGGTGGGGTCCACGCTGCGCACGAGGTTCTGGTACATCTCCTCGGCCATGAAGGGCACGAAGGGAGCGATCACCTTGGACAGCGTGACCAACACCGTGTAGAGAGTGACGAACGCGGCTTCTTTGGTATCGTCCATGCCCTTGCCCCAGAAGCGCTCGCGGCAGCGGCGCACATACCAGTTGCTCAGATCGTCCACAAACTCGGTGATGGCGCGGGCGGGTTCGGGGATGCGGTAGTTGCACAGGTCGTCGTCTACGCGCTTGACCAGCTGATTGAGGCGGGACAGCACCCACTTGTCCATCAGGGTCAGCTTGACGTTTTCGATGGGATGATCCTTGGGGTCGAAGTTGTCAATGTTGGCGTAGAGCACGAAGAAAGCGTAGGTATTTTGCAGCGTGCCCATGAACTTGCGCTGGCCCTCGGCCACGGCCTCGGGACTGAAGCGGCTGGGCAGCCACGGCGCGCCGGCGGTATAGAAATACCAGCGCACGGCGTCGGCGCCCTGCTTGTCCAGAACGCTCCAGGGATCGACCACGTTGCCCTTGTGCTTGGACATCTTCTGGCCGTCCTTGTCCTGCACGTGGCCCAGCACGATGCAGTTTTCAAACGGCGCGCGGTTAAACATCAAAGTCGAGATGGCCATGAGGGTGTAGAACCACCCGCGGGTCTGGTCGATGGCTTCGGAGATGAAGTTGGCCGGGAAGCGCTTTTCAAAGATCTCCTTGTTTTCAAAGGGATAGTGCCACTGAGCGAAGGGCATGGAGCCGCTGTCGTACCAGCAGTCGATGACCTCCTTGACGCGGTGCATGGGCTTGCCGCATTCGGGGCAGGTGATCTCGATCTGGTCCACATAGGGGCGGTGCAGCTCGATGTCGCCCACGGGCGTGGTGGCCATTTCGCGCAGCTCCTGACGGGAGCCGATCACATGGATGTGCCCCTCCTCGCAGACCCAGATGGGCAGCGGCGTGCCCCAGTAACGCTCGCGGGACAGGCCCCAGTCTACCACGTTTTCAAGGAAGTTGCCCATGCGGCCTTCCTTGATGTTGTCGGGCATCCAGTTGACGGTGCGGTTGTTTTTCACCAGCTCGTCGCGCACGGCGGTCATGCGGATGAACCACGTGGCACGCGCGTAATAGAGCAGCGGCGTGTCGCAGCGCCAGCAGAAGGGATAGTTATGCGTAAAGGGCAGAGCGGCCAGGAGCAGCCCGCGCCCGCGCAGGTCCTCGATGATCTTTTCGTTGACCTGCTTGGTGCCCTCGCCCGCCCAGGGCGTGCCTTCCACGAACTTGCCCTGCGTATCCACCAGCTGCACAAAGGGCAGACGATTGTCGCGGCCCACGCGCGCGTCGTCCTCGCCGAACGCGGGGGCGATGTGCACGATGCCAGTGCCGTCGGTCAGCGTGACATAGTCGTCGCTGACCACATACCAGCCCTTTTCGCGGGGATAGGTGATGCCCTCGAAGCGGTAGAGCGGCTCATAGGCCGTGCCGCAAAGCTCGGCGCCCTTCATGGTTTTGAGCACCTGGCCCTCATGCGTCTTTTCGCCAAAGACGGCGTGCAACAGCGCCTGCGCCAGGATGTAGGTCTGCCCGTCCAGCTGGAACTCGCAGTAGTCCTCATGCGCGTTGACGCACAGGGCCACGTTGGAGGGAAGCGTCCAGGGCGTGGTGGTCCAGGCGAGGATATAGGTATCCTCACGGCCTACGACCTTGAAGCGAACCGTGGCCGAAACGTCGCTGACCTCCTTGTAGCCCTGCGCGACCTCGTGGCTGGAGAGCGCGGTGCCGCAGCGGGGGCAGTAGGGCACGACCTTGAAGCCCTTGTAGAGCAGGCCTTTTTTCCAGATCTCCTTCAGGCTCCACCACTCGGACTCGATATAGTCGTCCTTGTAGGTGATGTAGGGGTTCTTCATATCCGCCCAGAAGCCCACACGGTCGGACATTTCCTCCCACTCGTGCTGATACTTCCACACGCTCTTTTTGCACTCGGCGATGAAGGGCTCGATGCCGTAGGCCTCGATCTGTGGCTTGCCGTCCAGGCCCAGCAGCTTTTCCACCTCCAGCTCCACGGGCAGGCCGTGCGTATCCCAGCCGGCCTTGCGCAGGACGTCCTTGCCCTTCATGCTCTGGAAGCGCGGAATCAGGTCCTTGATGGCGCGCGTTTCGATGTGGCCGATGTGCGGGCGGCCGTTGGCCGTGGGCGGGCCGTCGAAGAAGGTGAAACGCTCCGCGCCGTCGCGGTGATGGAAGCTTTTTTCCATGATGCCTTCGCGCTTCCAGAAGTCCAGCACTTCCTTTTCGCGCTCGACGAAGTTCATGTCCGTGGATACTTTGCGGTACATTGGGTCCGTGCCTCCTTTGGGATGTGTGGGGGAAACATTCGGGGCATGAAAAAACCGCCCCGCGCAACGGGACGGAAAAAACGCTTTTCCGCGGTACCACCCATTTTGACGGCATGCCGCCGCCCGCTCATCGCCGGCATTCACCGGCAGGCCCTGTCACGGGAGCGCCCGACCCGCCTTACGGCGCAAAGCGCCCTCATGCGGGTGGCTCCGAGGTGATCCGGCGCGCCGCCGCGGCGTCCGGCTCGCATCCTGCCCGGACTCGCTTGGCTGCGGTAGGATGGCGCACCCGTCCTCATCATAGCCGCTGGGAGGTATGATAGCACAGTTTTTGACCCTTGTAAAGAGGCGCCGTCAGCGGTCGTAGGTGCTCATGACCTCCATGTTCAGGTCCAGCTGGTTTTCGCCCTCGCGCACCTTGCGCGCCATTACCACCAGGCGCAGATTGTCGTCCGTGCCGGTGCAGGTGGAGAGGGTAAGCAGCCTGTCGCCGGGCTGCACGTCCACCGTGCAGTGGTACAGAGAGCAGGCGCGCGCGGTTTCCACGTAGCTGTTGAAGGCCTCCACGCTGTCAAAGCGCGAATAGTGCCAGAAGGGCAGGTAATGTGGCTGTCCGGCGCGGATATCCACCTCCGCCACGGCAAAGATGACGTAGCGCCCGTTTTCATAAAGGGTGTTAAAATCAATGTAGGCATGCTCGCGATAAAATTCCGCTCCCTTGACCTTGTACTTTTTGAGCATGCCGAACATCGCGCCCTCCTTCATGTTGTGGCCGTGAATGACCATCTGGGTGGGCACGTGGATGAGATCGCAGTTTTCATCCAGAAACAGCGCACCGGTCACGCTTTCCTGCTGGAGGGCATTATGGGTGAGGTAAAATTCGTTATCGCGCTGGACCACGGGTTCCTGAAGCTCGCCTTCAATGTTGAGCCAGGCCACAATATCGCGGTTGCGCGCCTGCAATTCATCAAAGACGGAGGATACGGTCAGACGGGGGTTATCGGGATAGATGGTGGGCCAGACTTCTTCGGCGGTCAGGTTGTCCGTGCTGGCGGAGAGGAGGACAGACGATGCCGTGGACAGCGGCTCGACGGAGGAAACCGGCGTGGGGGTGAGCGTGGGGGAAGCCGAAGGCGCGGCGGAAGGCGCGGCCGAAGGTACGGACGTGGCCGGGGAGGATTCCTGCGCCGCCTGGTAGATGTCGCTCAGCTGAGCAGATGCGTTGCGGGAGGAAGCAATGTCGGCATAATAGCGGATCAGCAGCACGGCAGAGATCACAAATACGCAGGCGCATGCCGCGATCAGCGCATAAAAAAGGGGCTTGCGCAGAGGCTTTTTCTGGCGGCGGTTGGGCGAGCCCGCGTAGTGCCCGTGGGGATAGTAGCCGGAGCGGCCGGCTGGCTCCTTGTGTTTCAAGGCGCATCGCTCCTTTTGTATAGGAAAGGGTAGCCCCATTATACGGCGGGTTCCATCAAATGTCAAAAGGAAATGACACCCGAACGCATAGACGTCCTGTCGGTGGCGCACACTGCCCCGGAAAGAACAAGGGGAGGCGATTTTCAAAATGAAACCACGCGCCAGACAGATGCCGGTCAACCCGCCCGTGCCGGAGGTGGCGGAGCTGGCCTCGGCCACAGAATGCACGGGGCTGATTCCCTCCGCCGTGCGCACGCCCGGTCAGGCCCACAGCTATGCCGAGCTTTATGCCATTCACGAGCAGAAGCCCGCGGGCGACGGCGAGGAATAGGCAACCACCCGGTCCCGTGCTGCGCCGCAGGACGGGACCGGCACGCAAAATACGGAGGTTTGGATTTTTCTGTTGACAAATCGGGAAAGGTCGTGTATACTTTCAAATCGTTCCGTAGGGGCATGGTGTAATGGTAACACGTGGGTCTCCAAAACCTTTGTTGAGGGTTCGAATCCTTCTGCCCCTGCCAGGGTGGGCTGTCTTGCTTCGTGCAGATGGTTCACTTTTTTTATGCCGTCAATCGCCCCGCGCCGCCCGGACCAGCCCCTCAAACAGGGCCGCCGCGGCCCGGTCGCTCCGGTACATGCGCTCCGGGTGCCACTGCACCCCCAGAAAAAAGGGCAGGGATGCATCCTCCGTGGCCTCGATCACGCCGTCCGGGGCAAGGGCGCACACGCGCAGGCTGCCCGGCGCCTTCACCGCCTGATGATGGAAGGAATTGACGCGTAGCGTTTCCGCGCCGTCTGTGAGGCGCGCCAACAGCGTACCGGGGAGAACGGACACGGTATGGCTGGCATAGCGCCCCGGTGATGTCTGCCGGTGTGCGATGGGCGGGTTTCCATCCGCCGTACGGTACTGGCTGGGCAGATCCTGCCACAGCGAGCCGCCCAGCGCCGCCGCCATCGCCTGTACGCCCCGGCATATGCCCAGCACGGGCATGCGCCGCGCGGCAGCCAGGCGCACCAGGCGCATTTCAAAACCGTCGCGCAGGGGATTGACCTCGCCCAGCGCCTCCACGGGCGGTTCGCCGAAGAGGGCGGGGGACACATCGTTGCCGCCCGCCATAAGCAGGCCGTCCAGGTGCGCAAGGCAGTCCTCCAGCATATCGCCCTTCATGTCCGGGCTGAGCAGCACGGGCGCCCCGCCCGCTGCGATTACCGCCGTCAGATAGTCCCGAAGGATGAAATGACGTGTTTCCTCCGCGTCGATGCTGCCCGATACGCCGATGAGCGGATATGCCGCCATGCCGACCGCCGCCTTTCCATGAAAAATGTGACGTTTGCGCCGGAAGAGAGATTCAAGGCACAGGCCCTGTTTTCCTGCCTGTACGAAAGAAGATGCGCCGGCGTGGCGAATGAGACCGTCCGCATGAAAAAAGCGCGGGGCGCTCATCCTGCAAGGTGGCGGCGTGAGAAGGCTTGAAGCACGTCAAAAGGAGCGGCCGCGCGATCACGGCCACTCCTTCTATCAGATTTGACGGGTTGTTACTGCTGGCCGCCGCTCATGGCGCGCTCAGCGTTTTCGATCAGGCGCTTGACCATGTAGCCGCCGATGTAGCCCGCCTGACGGCTGGGCAGATCGCCGTTGTAGCCCTGCTTGAGGTTGATGCCAAGCTCGTTGGCAATCTCAAACTTCATGTTGTTCAGGGCCTGCTTGGCCTCGGGAACCATGGTGCGGTTGGAGCCGGTGGTGCTTTGCTGATTCTGATACATTTTTCTTCACCTCATCAATGATTTGCGCTTCAGCGCATGGTGTTGCCTCCCTGGGAAGCCATCTGGCGTTCGGCCTGCTCGATCAGGCGCTTGACCATGTAGCCGCCCACATAGCCGTTGTCTCTGGAGCTAAGGTCGCCGTTGTAGCCCTGCTTGAAATTGATGCCCAGTTCCTTGGCGATCTCATATTTCATGCTGTCCAGGGCGGCGCGGGCCTGAGGAGCCTCAGGCTGGGTGCTTTTGCCGGCGCTTTGCGGGTTCACCATCCGTAGTTCACCTCCTCAAGTGGGTTCAACGCTATTTTGGCCCTGTGGGCCGAAAATACGCTGACAAATGTTTTCTTGGGAAACGAAGAAAAAAACGCCTTTTGCGCTTGACAAACGCCATCTCTTGCGTATAATAGATGTCGATTCGTTTGGAAACCTATGCCTAAGACAGCGGGTTGGCGGCGCAAGCCCCGTAAAACCTCCCCGCCGAGGTGTAAGGCGGGAGAAATCCCCTGCGACTTGTTCGCCCTTGCGCCTGCAAGGGTTTTCTTTTTGGAATCGCAGATTTTCAAAAAGGAGGTGCAACCCCAATGAGCAAGAATCTTGAGCTGAAAAAGCAGGTCGTCAGCGACATCGTGAAAAAGTTTCAGGATGCGCAGAGCGTGATCGTGGTCAAGTACAGCGGACTGACCGTGGAGCAGGTGACCGGGCTGCGCGCCCAGTTCCGCGCCAACGGCGTTGAGTACTGCGTGCTGAAAAACACCCTTGTGCGCCGCGCGCTCAAGGAGCTGAACATCGAAGGTCTGGACGAGGTGCTCAACGGTCCGTCGGCTTTTGCCTTCGGCATGAATGATCCCGTCAGCCCCGCCAAGATCATCAACGACTTCATCGTCAAAAAGAAGAGCGAAGCCATCGAGATCAAGGCAGGCCTGCTCGGCAACGAGCTGATGAGCATGGAGCAGATCAAGGCCCTGGCCGAAATGCCCAGCCGCGAAGTGCTGCTGGCCCGCTTGGTCGGCAGCCTGCAGAGCAGCATCGCCAGCTTTGTGCGCGTGCTGGATGCAATCGCCAAGAAGGACTCCGAGGCCGCTCCCGCAGCCGCCCCCGAAGCCTGACAGGCTTCCCATTCCCTATGCAAGCTGATCGAAAACCGATGATAGATTGGAGGCTATTCACATGACTCACGAGGAATTTATTGCCGAGATTGAGAAAATGACCGTGCTTGAGCTCAACGACCTGGTGAAGGCTCTGGAAGAGAAGTTTGGCGTTTCTGCCGCTGCCGCCGTTGTGGCCGTGCCTGGCGCCGCTGGCGCTGCTGCTCCCGCCGAGGAGGAGAAGACCGAGTTCGACGCCATCCTGAAGGATGCCGGCAGCGAGAAGATCAAGGTCATCAAGGTCGTTCGCGAGCTGACCGGCCTGGGCCTGAAGGAAGCCAAGGAATTCGTGGAATCCGCTCCTAAGACCATCAAGGAAGCCGCTTCCAAGGAAGAGTGCGAGAAGATCAAGGCCAAGCTGGCCGAGGTCGGCGCGACTGTCGAAATCAAGTAATTTTGCAGACGCAAAGCGCCCGGAATGCCGTATGGCATTCCGGGCGCTTTTTGTATGCCGGAGCAGGGCGGCGGCTACTTGACCGCCATGAGCATGGCCGTGTGGTCGTCGCCCGGCAAAAAGCCCCTGAGCTCCACCATGGCAAAGCCCGCGTCGCGCAGAGCCTGCATCTCGTGCGCCAGGGTGAGCGGCGTGTCGAAGTGGACAAAGGCGTCCTCCGGCACGCGGTCCCGTATCCGCCTGCGCGCGCATTCGGCCATGGCCGCATCCTCCATGGCCTGCGAGGTGGCGATGTAGTCGCATTGCAGATAACACCCGCCGGGCTTGAGGGCACAGCGCACCTTGGCGAACAGCGCCGTTTTCTGCAAAACGGTATAATGATGCAGCGTTTCAAAGGAAACCGCGGCATCAAAGCGGCTTTTTCCCAGATCGCAGGCAAAATAGTCTGCGCAAAGCAGGGAGAGCCTTTTTCCGGCGTACTTGCGGGCAAGCCGCTCCAGCATGTCCGCCGAGAGGTCCACTCCCGTCACCGACAGATCGGGAAAGCGTCTAAAGATGGGGTCCAGCTCCAGCCCTGTGCCGCAGCCCAGATCCAGAAGCGTGCAAATGCCGGGCGGAAGCAGCCGGGCCATCCAGCGGTAGTGCGCTTCCCAACGGGCCATATGGATTTCATAGTTATCCACGCGCGCGTCAAAAAAAGCTTCCATGCCCTCCAATGGCTCGTCGCGGGTGCTCTCCCGCCATTGTTTCCATTCCTCAAACGCCGCGTCCACGCCTCACGCCTCCGCGTTCAGCGCGGCCAGGCGCGCTTCCATCTCCACACGGCACTGGCAGAAGGGGGTGATGGGCGCGGGGGAGGGGTCGAAGGAGTTGAGCTGCTTCACCATCCACACCGCAGTCAGCCACTGGCCGTGCTTGTAGCCGCTGCGTACAAGGCGCGTGGCTTCGGTAAACCCGAAGGAACGGTGCAGGGCCAGGCTGCCCTCGTTGGTGGAGGTGATAACAGCGACGACCTGCCTGAATCCCTGCCGCGCCAGGCAGGGCAGGAGCGCCTGATACAGCCGGCGGCCTATGCCGCTGCGGCGCGGCGCATTCGGAGCCAGAAAGATGGTCAGCTCGGCAAAATAGCGGTAGCCTGTCTGGGGCCGGAAGGCTTCGGCGCAGGCGTAGCCCAGATAGCGGCCCGTTTCATCCTCTGCGATCAGCCAGGGGTAGAGTTCCAGCTGGCTGCGGATTTCCTCCGCGTGCGCCTCCACGCTGGAGTTGACCTCGTTAAAGGTGGCTGTGGAGGTAAGCACGTAATGGCCGTAGGTATCATGAATAAGCTGTGCGTCCTGGGGCGTGGCGATGCGAAGACGGATGTTCATCGTCCGCCGCCTCCTTCCTGAATGATATGTGCCACATCTTCAGGCGTAAGGCCGATGATGAGGGTTTTGAAGTTGGTGTAGGTTACCAGCCCGGCAGGTGCGTTGGCGGACTTTTTGACGTACTTGCGGCGGGTATAGTCCACCGGCAGCTGGGGGTGATTGCGCCCCTTGCTGAAATAGGCGGCCAGCTTGGCGGCGTAGAGCAGCGTTTCGTCCGACGGTTCGCTCTCTGTGCGGATCAGCACATGCGACCCCGGGATGCCCTGCGCGTGCAGCCAGGTTTCGCCGCCTCGCGCGTGCAGGGTGAGCCGGTCGTTTTGCAGCGAGTTTTTGCCCACCTCAATCACCGTGCCATCGGGCGCGGTGAAGCGGCAGGGCTTGCCCTCCGGCAGCTTTTTGGGCTTGCCGCCACGCCCCCGTGAGGGTTCGGGCCGAAGAAAGCCCGCCTGCGAAAGCACGTAGCGCACCTCGCCCAGATCGGCGGTGGTTTCGCACTTATCCAGATCATCCAGCGCATTTTCCAAAAGCGCAAGGTCCCGCTCGATGGTGGTGAGCTGTTCGCGCGCATACTGCTCGGCCACCTTGGCTTTGCGGTATTTTTTATAGTAGCTTTGCGCGTTCTGTGAGGGGGTCAGCCGGGTGGAGAGGGGAATATCCACCTCCGGGCTGCCTTCCTCGTAGTAGTTCTGCACCGTAACGCTGGATAGGCCCCGGCCGATTCTGTGCAGGTTGGCGGTCAGCAGGTCGCCGAAGACGCGGTCCTGCTCCGCCAGAGCGCTTTGTCGGATGGAATCGAGCATAATGGCCTTTTTCTTTTCCGTGCGCTCCAGCGCGCTTTTGATGTGCCGCTGCAGCCCGGCGCTTTTCTGCTGCATGCGGGCGCGCAGGTCGCGCCCCAGATAGAACGCGTCCATGGCTGCGCTCAGGCTGGGCATGGCCTTCTGGCGCTCCGCTGCAAAGGTGCGGTAGGGGAAGGGAAAGAAATCAACCGCAAGCCCGGCCTCATCGTAGAGCGCCACGGGCGCGGCGGGAATGTCTCGCAGGGCCTGAACCAGCCGGGGCGAAAGCGCGCTGAGATCCAGATCGCTTACGGGCACGGCGGGGTCCGCACCCACCTGGGCGCAGATCTCCCTGGCGCATACGCTGGCCATGCCCGCAACGCAGGCCATCAGCCCCTTGGCCAGCGCGCCGCCCTGGGCGGCAAGCCGCTCGGCGAGGGAATCCGGCGTAAGACCTTCCGGGTCCAGCTTGTCCTGCTGGGGCGGAAGCTGGTACACGCCGCCGGGCTGCACGGTGCGCACACGGCTCATCTCGCTGTTGACATGGCGGATGGCGTCGATGATGACGCCGTCGCTGCGCACCAGGGTCAGGTTGGAGTGACGGCCCATCACCTCCAGATAGAGCGTCTTTTCCACGGAATCGCCCAGCTCGTCCAGACACTCAAACACAATAGTCAAAATGCGATCGCCCGCCACCTGCCCTACGTCGCGCACGCGCGCCCCCAGCAGATGCTTGCGCATGAGCATGCAGAACATGGGCGGCTCGGCGGGGTTTTCATAGGTCTGGGCAGTCAGCTGGGCACGGGCTTGGTTGGCGTTGGCGCTGAGCAGCAGCCTGTGATTGCCGCCTCCGCTGCGAATGAGCAGCACCAGCGCGTCTCGCTCCGGCTGATTGACCTTGTCCACCCGTCCGCTCTGGAGCGCGGCAAGCAGCTCTCTGCGCATATACGACAGGGTGAAGCCATCCATCGGCATGGCCAAGACCCCCTCCTTCATTCAAAAGCATGGATGGATGATAGCACAACGCGCAAAAAAGCGCAATCATACGCGCCTGTCCGTCATGGAACCGAAGGCCGGGGCATACCCTTTGAGTGCAATCACTGCGTGAGGAGTGGAAGAGGCATGAAGATCAAACGGGCCGATATCGAGCGTATCCTGATTTTGTGCGCGGCGGCGCTGGTGGTGGTGCTGGCCCTGCGCAGCAACGACCAGACCACCTCGCAGGTGCTGGTGGAGCAGACGGCGATTCCCATCGAGCAGACCATCGCTCAGGAGGACACGGTAGCCACCGTGGTATTCTATGAGGACGGTGACGGCTATCTGGTGCCCGTGACGCGCCAGGTGCCCAAGACCGACGGCATCGCCAAGGCCACGCTTGCACTGATGGTCAAGGATGCGGAAAACGACATGCAGGCTGCAAGGCTGGGCCTGCGCACGGTCATTCCGGAAGGCACCACCTTTGATATCGACATCAGCGAAGGGCGCGCCAACGTCAACGTCAGCAAGGAGGCGCTCAACTGCATCGACGCCCGGCAGGAAAGCCTGATGGTGGACGCCATCACCAACGCGCTCACCTGCTTTTCCACGGTGGATGAGGTGACGCTGGAGTTTGACGGCCAGAAGCGCAGCAAGCTCACCTACGGCACCGATGTGAGCGGCGTCTTTACCGGCGGCAACCTGAACCTGGAAAGCGTGGAGACCTTCTCCGAAGACGCGGGGCTGGTGCAGCTCTACTTCCCGTCGCAGACGGGACGGCTTCTGGTGCCTGTGACGCGCGCCGTATTCAGCGACGCAGACCCCACTACCGCCGTTTTGGAGCTGGCCAAGGGCCCCCAGGATGACAGCGGCCTGGAGCGCGCGCTGCCGGAAAACTGCGGCGTCAAGTCCGTCACCATGAAAGACGGCGTGGTGACCGTCAATTTCTCCAAGGAGTTCAAGCAGGCCATGGAAAGTTCCGACGGCGGCCAGCAGGCGGTGCGGGCCATCCTGTTCACGTGCTCGCAGTTTCCGGGCGTGAAAAAGGTGGAGGTGCAGGTGGAGGGCGAAAAGATTGAAGCACAGCCCGAAACCGCCGCCACCTTCATCAACGCCGAAGAGGAGGTCATCGCCCAGTACCCCGGCGTGGTGGAGCTGGACTAATGGCTGGACTTTTCCTTCGCGCCCATGTATAATGCCATGGGAGCCGCGCGGCAGCGTCAGCCCGCGCGGCTTTTTTAGCATGTTTGATAAAGGAGCGACCGGCATGGAGCGTATGGACCGGCGCGGGGATGCGCAGCCCCGCCCATTGACCCTGATCCCCAACTTTGTGGAGACGGCGGACGGAAGCTGTCTCATCACTGCGGGCAAGACCCGCGTCATTTGCACCGCGAGCGTGGAGGAGGGCGTGCCGCCGTTCCTGCGCGGAGAGGGGCGCGGCTGGGTCACCGCGGAGTACGCCATGCTGCCTGCTTCCACCGGACGGCGCAAGGCGCGCGACGGCATTAAAAAGGATGGCCGCGGGGTGGAGATTCAGCGGTTGATCGGGCGGTCGCTGCGGCAGGCGGTGGACATGCGCCTTTTGGGCGAGCGGACCATCACGCTGGACTGCGATGTTTTGCAGGCCGACGGCGGCACGCGCACGGCGTCCATCACGGGCGCATACGTGGCGCTGGTGATGGCCGTCCACAAGCTCATGCAAAACGGGCTGATCGCGGAAAATCCCATCATCGCGCAGGTGGCGGCCATCAGCGTGGGCGTGGTGGACGGACGGCCCATGCTGGATCTGTGCTATCAGGAGGACAGCCGCGCCCAGACCGACATGAACCTGGTGATGAACCAGCGGGGCGAGTTCATCGAATTGCAGGGTACGGGCGAGGGAAGGCCCTTCACCAACCGCGAGCTGGCCAAGCTCCTGGACCTGGGCCGCGCGGGCGTGCGCGCCATGATGCGCGCCCAGCGCGAGGCGCTGCAAGGCGTTGGCGACTGGCTGCTGCCCCCGCGCCGGGTGGTGGTGGCCAGCGGCAACGCGCACAAGCTCAAGGAGCTGGGCGATATCTTCGGCGGCATGGTGGAGCTCATCAGCATGAAGGACGCGGGCTTTGAGGGCGATATCGAGGAAAACGGGGCCACCTTCGAGGAGAACGCCGTCATCAAGGCCGAGGCGGTTTCCCGCGCAACGGGCCTG
>OHEM01000247.1_pt1 | contig 26089 bp, 23 predicted proteins | sample 1567281 | NCBI WGS metagenome assembly OHEM01 (sample SAMEA3879537, study PRJEB24766) | human gut metagenome | biome: human-associated habitat; feature: feces | place: USA | collected 1985/1987
CAAACTATGTCTCTTTTTCCCTCCTTTCATTTTGCGCAACTTATCTTACCTTATCCCCCCGTCTCGAAAGCATCCACCTTCTGCTCTGATTCCTTTTTTGTTAACAGGTTCCTTATCTTACCTTATCAAGGAGTGGACCTTATCCCCTTATTTTTGCGACTTATTTTACCTTATCGAAGAATGAATTGAACTAATTCTGTGTAATATACTAGAGAGTGTTGTTCCATAGTATGTTGTTGGAGGATGTCATGGACGTAATTGAACTTTCTATACATGGGGATATATTCTTGATATTGAACGATCTAACCTTGCAAGAAATCGAAGCTGTAGAAAATTACATGTATCAATGTTTTGTGACAAACAAAAGAGATATTGGTATAGATGCCTTTATTGATGAAATAAGGCGTACCCTGCAAATATCCCTAAGGAGGATTAATATTGTAAAGGTTATCGCTGTTTAGAAATTATCTAACTCTTTTTCTGTAAAACCAAAGGCGTCACGTAGAATTTGACTGGAGAATTTGCGATACTGGCTGGAAGTATAGGGAAAACCTTCTTTTGAGAAATCCATGTTCATATTCTGGAAGTACCGATTGTAGGAGTCATGGTATCCAACTCCGTTTTTTGATAGTTGACGATTCAATGCGATAATAAAACCATTAATAGCAATAACAGAAAGTATCTTAGACTGCGGATCGTTCCATGCTGCTTTGAATACATCCTTGACAGAAGAAAAATATATGTCGATTTGCTTTGCACAGAATTCAATATATGCATTCAGTGCAGATTCGTCCTTTTTCTGAAGAGCCTCTTTATTGCCATCCCAATAAGCATAGAGACTTGTTTTTCCGTCTGCAGGTTTGATTGTTACCAAATAGCGCATCGCAAACTTAATTATGGACGATACTTTGATCTTCTCTTCATCGAGAGATGATAGTTCAAATCGGTTCAGAAAAACGCGCTGCTTGTTGAGCTTTTCAATAACGCGCCGTGCAAGACCAATATCTGAGAAAGGGTCCTTGAGCATTTCGATATGAGTCAACACATTAGCTGCAACTTTCTTCGTATTATCATTTATGTCAAGGAATATCTCACTCTGAATCTGCTTTCGATCAGCCTCACTCATACCAGCAGGAAAAATCAATCCAGTAACCAGCATATGCAGTTGCTTTCGTAACACAGCAATTTTGCTTTCGTACTTATCTTTACTAGGAGCTTCATAGTGAGCGAAAATACGATGTTGTCCGTCAATAACACATATACTGTTCATTTCGTCGGGCATTACTAGCTTGCAGTGCTGGAAATTGGCGATTTTATCCTTAGGAATAGGATTGGAAGAATCATCTTCAAAAGTCACATTATCTGGCAATGCTACAATGATATTGTTATAAAATGCCTCGCCTTTACTGGCTAAGAACGCGCGTATACTCTTAATTTTCTCCTTTTCTATTAACCTCTGATATAGAAAAATGGATTCTTCCCAGTTATCTTTACGGAGCACATAAGCGTTTCGCAAGAGTTTTTCAGCAGACATCATAAAGGAAACAATTCGTACACCGTTCCGTAGCCCTGTAACATCCTCTGGATAAATGATAGGGGCTTTTATGGTTGTTTTGGCTCCTTCGCTGCTACTGTTTCCGAGATGTTCATCTTTTATACCCAAAAAACGGAAAATTTCATAACGCGCAGAATGGTGTATACACTGAGCCATTTTATTAAAGTACGAAAGCGCTTCTGGTTCGACAAACAACAGTTTTTCATAAAGTGCCCGTTCATCAGCAGTAAGATTAAGTTCATTCTGCGGAATGTACAGGTAGAAGACCTGATAACGATCTACATGGTACTTTTCGACCAAAGCTCGTTCATCAGGAAATGTTTCAATCATCCAATCAAGAAACTCTTTTAAATGATTCCTGATTTCTTGAAAAGATTCATTTTTTTTCCGGATGTGGTCCTTATCCTTTTTTTGACCACAGGTATCTTCACAGATCAAAATGACATTCTCGTAAATGAACAGATAATCAAGTTCAACGTCTCTATATCCGATTTTAAATGTTTTCCCATTGCTGGGGAGATGGAAAAAGCCAGCAGCTATAAACGTAGTCTTTATTTTTCGCTTAAAAGCCGCTTCCTTTTTTTTCGGTCTCGTTCTTTCTTTTGCTCCTCAGTAAGGATTTTTCTGGCTTTCTTTTTTCTAGTCAATTCGAATCTTCCTCGCTTTAGCAAATTCTTTGGGGAGTTTTGCAACCGCAGTATTAGGGTTAGGGGATGCTACAGGTACATCGTCACGAATCTTAGCGCGCCCTTCGATAGCGTCCGTAATTCTACTGACAGCAATGTCATAATAATCTACTTTGAGTTCTGCTCCGGCAAATCTGCGCTTTTCAACAACAGCTGCGACACCTGTTGTACCCGAACCCATAAAGGGATCTAATATCAAAGCATTTTCATGCGTCAAAGCCTTAATTAAGCGTTGTGGAATTGCAACGGGAAACTGACAAGGATGTTCTGTCTTTTCTATATGCTTTGCTTTAACGTTCGGAATTTCCCACACATCAGAGGGATTCTTTCCTAAGGGGTTTCCGCTAAGTTCACCCTTATGAGGACCCTTATATGCACGTTTTCCGGCATACTTCTGAGGGACTCTGACTTCATCCAGATTAAACTCTAAAGAATCGCCTTTGGTAAACCAGAGAATGGTTTCATGGCGGCCGCTAAATCGGCGAACGCTATTCAAACCGTGTCCAAAAGTCCAAATAATACGATTACGCAATATAAAAGGATAATCTAATGCTTTACTCTTTTCTGTGAAGATATCATAAATAATATAATCAAGGGGAATAATAAGCTTTTCGGATACATGATATCCAATTTGCCAGCAGATGCTTCCATTCGGTTTTACGATCCTATATATACTATCGAAAATCCGTTCGTGTAGTTCTCTGAATGTTTGGATATCGTTATGTGGATTCTCATATGCTTTTCCCATGCAATAAGGAGGAGAAGTAATAACAAGATCAACAGATTCAGAAGGTATTTGCTGAAGAAGCTCAATGCAATCCCCATTATATAAAGTGATAGGATTGGACAGTTTGAATTTGTTATATATACTCACTTTTTACACCTCTACTGCATAAGTGTGATACGCTTTAGAATTGTACAAGACACATCTGTATTAATAAATACACTATAATTATAATACTGCAAGTAGGATGCGTCAATATTTGTAAATGCAATAAATTAAGCTGTAGCCTCTATATAGAATAAGTACTGCGCATCATCTAAAATTCTTGACTCGATTACTTAAGTTTGAACGAAAGGCACCATGGACAGCCTGAACCTGCGTCCCATTGAAAAGGCGAAGATAGACTGCGCAAAGAAGCTCTTTGCAACCATTTCCACAGGCATGGTAAAGTATAACCATGTGGACAGCTTTCAGCAGTTGATGAACAAGGTCATGCAATAATCCGAAGAAGGTTATAGACAGCTGCTATCTCTTTTGTCGACGATAGGTTGAGGCGTACCCAAGGGACAAAACCCCTTTGGTCACATCCTTTTTCTCATCCCGCCCGCCCTTTTTCCGCCCACTTCTGCCAATGAACATCCCTGACCGAAAAGGGGTGCCGAAACCAGACACGCAATTCCATAAATCCACCTTTATCAGTTGTCATCCGATAGCAGCCGAAAGGGAGCATGTCCGCTGCAATCCTGATTTGCTCAGGGAATAGGGGATTTTGGAGAGAAAATCTAGCAAAACCAAACAACAAAAAAGTCTGAAGATTGTAATCTTCAGACAAATTTTTGGTCGAGGTGACAGGATTTGAACCTGCGACCTTTTGGTCCCGAAAATTGACCTTATTTGACCAATGTGAGTCCGACTATCCTTCTTTATCGACGATCGACAGGATTTGTTCGGATGGGAAAGCGCCGTCGGTTGGGGGATTTGCGTGGCAGACGACCGGACTCAAGGTGCCAGCGGTCATGGACACCGATTGCTTGTTGCGCATCGCTTCTCGTGTAGCATGGCCCGAAACGGAGAGATCGAAAACGTGTCCATGGGCAACCGCTCGGACGGAAGCCCGTTGTGAAGTTTGACTCCGGTGCGAATGCTTGCACTTCGGCACTTTTCGATGAGCAGGCACAGTTGGCGCTGATGGATGCCAATGGGATAGACGTGCAGGTGATGAGCGTGTTGTCGTGACTGTTTTTCTATGAGATGCTGGCGGAACCGGCAACGGTCCTGTGCCGGCACTGTAATGATGAAATTCTGCAGCGCTGCAGCTGTTATCCCTCAGGCTTTTTTCCCGTGGGGGCTTTCGTAGCACCAGCAGGCTTGCGTGGAGGAAATTCGACGTCTTGCGCAACATGGCGTGCGAATGATCCAGATCGGCACATCGGTAAATGGATTGCCGCTGGATGACAGGCGATTTTTTGCGTACTTACTCGGGAATAGTGCTGATGCTTTATCCCCTGATCGGCAATTTCGACCCGTCAACCAGCCTGCACCATCTTTCAAACCTGGCGGGAAATCCCTATCAAACTATGCTGGCGTCGGAAACGCTGATACCCGGAGGTGTGTTTGACGCCCTTTGCTGCCTGCAGGTGGTGGTGCACGCGGGCGGCTTCCTGCCTTATCAAGCCTACCGAATGGATTATGCCTATCATGTGCAACCCTGCGTAGAGTTCTCCTGCTGCCGGGAATCGTTCTTCTACATCAGGACCAACTTTTGGTTTCACGCGCTAATCTTCGGTCAGAAACTGCTCTGAACCTGTTGCGCGTCCTGACAGGGGATGAGCGGATCTGCTATGGAACGGACGCGCCTTACGACATGGCCGATTTTGGGCTGATGGCCGCTTCCAGGGCGACTCGCTATAAAGGAAGGTCCTGTGGAAATGCCCGCAAGCACATGGAAATATGACGGCGTGAGAGCCGTCGGGATCGTCCGCACGGCGTGAAGCGCTGAACGATGCGCTTTGGGAGATAGGGGAATCCTTCGGACCTCGCCTTTGTCCTGCGCAGCGACGCTGTCTTCAAGGAGTCCGGCGGGTCATGCGCTTGTCTGTTACAGTCTAACATACGTGCAGCTCCCTGCTAGTCCTAACAAACAAAGGGCTGGCAGGATTTTTGAGGCTGTGCTATACTTTAAAAATGGCTTGGTATATCCTGTCATGACGCTGCTGTGCAGCCGGCCTGAACGGATGTCAAAGCCTTTCTCATTGCCTTTGCGACGCTTCAAAAGCAAAAGAAATAAACATCAAAATGATTTCGGTTTTATATTTGTTAAAACTATTGACAAATTAGTTTGATGATTATATAATTATGACTGTGAGGTAGCGTAATATGAAATCGAACCAAGGAACCAACTCATCGGAAATGCGCAGCTCGAACGAACTGCTGATCCTAAACTTGCTCCGGCGCCAATCGTGTTCCCGCGCGCAAATCGCAAAGCTGACGGGACTGTCTAGGGCGGGGGTGACGATCCTTGTGGACAGCCTGATTCGCCGGGGTTTTGTGCGAGAAACCGTGGAGGGCGGAAAGGGAATTGGGCGCAAGGCCATGGGACTGAGTATCTGTGCGGATGCGGGATATATTATCGGCATTCATCTGCGCAGAAAGGATTGCAAAATCGGCGTGTTCGACTTTCTGGGAGAATTGCTTTACTATCAGGAGCTGACCTATGATGAGAATTTAGTGCCCGCTACGCAGCTGATCAGCACGGGAAAGGCGGTGCTGAGCATGCTGGAGGAACATGGTGTGGATGGTCAAAAGGTGCTAGGGGTTGGGGTATGCACAAGCGGTCCGGTGGACGTGGCGGCTGGAAAGGTCATCCGCCCCTCCTCCAAATGGCACGAGATCGAGATTGTGCGCGTTCTGGGGTCGGTCCTGCCCTGGCCCTGTCACTTGACCAACCGAAGCACCGCACGCACCATGTACGAAAAGTTCAACGGCCTGTGCCGCGATTATAGCGATTTTATTTTCCTTAAGGTCGATGAGGCGGTGGGTGGTGGCGTTGTTAGCGGCGGAAGGCTGCTTAACGGCTACAATCAGTTTGGAAACGAGTTTGGCCATATGACCATCAAGTTTGATGGGGAGCAGTGCGAGTGCGGAAACATCGGCTGTCTGACGCTTTACGCTTCTATCCCCGCGTTGCTCAAGCAGTTTCACCATCTGGGTATGCATAGCTGGAAAGAGGTGATGGATGCAGCTTACAGTGGGGATGTCGGCGCGCTGGAAGCGGTACGTAGGGAGGCCGAGTATTTGTCTCTGAGCATCACCAGTCTATGCAACCTTTTGGAGCCCCAGGCCGTTGTTTTGGCGGGGGATGTGATTTACCGACCCAATCTGCTGGTGGCACTGATCCGGGAAAACGTCAATACCAGGCGGATTCTTAGAAGCAATCATGACGTGGTGATCTTGGCGGCGGGAGAAGTGGAACACATTAATCTCAAGGCCGCAGCGTCCATCGTTCTGGAGGCGTTTTGCGCTGGCGAGCTGGAGATCTGAGGGACGAACATGTAGACGGTCCATAGATGAAATGCAGAAAACCGCATTGACTTTTATGGGGTGATGAATATGAATCAGCTCAGCGTATTACCTGTATCCTTTTTTCCAGAATTGATGAGCGGAGGAATGACGCTTGAACAGTGGGCCGCCATCGGAAAAAAATATGGCCTGAAATGGATTGATATTCCTAACTGGGCACTTCGCAGCCATATGCCCGTATACCTGCTTGAGCAAAAAGCCGTGCTGGACGCGATGGGCGTTGGCATAGGAGCTGTCGGGACGCATTCAGACCTAACGCATCCGGACGGGGTGCAGCGGCGGCGTGAACTGGATTATCTGAGGGCAGACATCGCCTTGGCGTCTCAGCTGGGGGCACGTTATGTACGGGTGACCGACGGCCAGGCGCATCCCGGCGTAAGCGTGGAACAGGGGCTGGACTGGGCGACCGAAGGGCTGACGGAGGCCTCGCGCGTCGCCGCGGCCTATGGCGTGCAGCTCGCCGTAGAGAATCACGGCTTCCCAAGTGCATGGGTTTATGATGACTTTTCACATGATATTGACGTGTTTCTGGCCTTGGCACGGCGGCTGCATGGCAGCGGTGTTGGCCTGAATTTCGATAACGCAAATGCCACGGGATGCGGCGTGGATGCGGTTGCATTGCTTGAAACGCTCTATGAGGACGTCGTATCGGTACATCTGACGGACACGGCAAGCGATAAAACCACGCTTCACACGGCCCTTGGCGCAGGTATCAGCCCAGTGAGGGAAGTGCTTTCGGTGCTGAAAAGGCGCGGCTTTTCCGGGCTGATCACCATTGAGGAAGACTCACACCGGGGAGAACTGGGTGTGTTTCAGGCAATCGCGCATGTCCGCGGAATCTGGAACAGCCTGTAACGTGTCCTCAAACAGTTGTCAAAGCAGGGCTTTGCGTCTGTATAACATAAAAAACGTATAAAGGAGGGATCAAAAGGCTACGACCCCATCGCCTCACAGGTGGTGCCGATGGAGGAGAAGCGCAGAGTCCGTTTTAAGAGACTCCAACCATCCGGATAACAGAGAAGGAGGATAAAAATGAAAAAGGTGCTTTGTCTGGTCCTAGCGTTTGCCATGCTTTTTTCCCTGACTGGATTTCAAAGCGCATTGGCGCAGGAACCCGTCACCATAACGGTATGGTCGGGCTATCCCGATCAGCAGGCGTGGTTTGACTGGCTGACCGAGGCGTTTATGGCTGAAAACCCCGACATAAAGGTAGAATTGACCACCTTTCCCATCGCCGATTTTGAAACCAAGGTTTTTGCGGCGCTACCTGCGGGAACCTGCGCCGATGTGATTACAATTAACCCCAGCTATGTGTATTCCTTTGCTGCAGGCGGAAAGTTTGCCCCCGTGCCCGACAATCTCAAGGCCCTTGTAACCAGCGGCATTTACGACGAGGCCGTCGTGGAGGAATCCTCCTACAACGGCGAGGTAATCGCCGTTCCCCATATGCTCAGCAATGCCGGCTGGTTTTACAATAAGCAGTATTTTGAGGACGCAGGCCTGGTAGACGAAAATGGGGACCCCATTCTTCCCACCAATATGGAAGAAGTGCTCCAGACGGCCGCAAAGCTGGCCAAGTACGACCAGGACGGCAATCTGGTCAACTCCGGGCTTTCCCTGCGCCTCACGGGCGCGGCCAGCGGCACGTGCGAAAAGTGGTGGGTACTGCTGATGCAGTACGGCGGCACGCTGTTGGAGAAGGTAGGCGACGGCCTTTACGTTGCAGGCTACAACAATCAGGCCGGCTTTGACACGATGCGATTCTATCTGCGTGCACTTTACGAATATGGCGTGGACAACTTTGAAGTGCCGCATGATACCAGCGCTTTCCTGGCTGGCGAAACTGCGATGTTTGCCCGCGAAACCTCTGTCATCGTTGAGGCACAGAAGTATCCTGAACTGGACTACGGTACCTTCCCGATGTTTAATGCCAATATCGCCATCACCAAGAGCTGGTACGTGCTCGATAACGGCGATGACGCCAAGGCCGAGGCTGCATGGCGCTTTGTTGAGTTTGCCAATCAGCCCGACAGCATGGTCCGCTTCCATCATCTGGGCGGCTATCAGCCGGCTCGCAAGGATCTGGACGTGGAAGAGCTGGTTGCGGGCGTGGAACAGCGTGAGGCGTTTTTCCAGAACTTTGACACGGTTTACACCTACATTGCCATCGACGAGTTCCAGGAGATCATGGTCAAGCTGGCCGACCGTCTGATGGATGCTTATACCCGTCCCGAACTGCTTACCGACGACGCGGCGCTTTGGCAGTTCCTAGAGGAAGCCGCGCAGGAAACCAACGATCTGCTCTGGGAAAACGATCACTTTGGAGGCTGAACAAACGATTCCGGGCGTTAAACGACGCATGCCGCGCCGCGCGGGACAGGCACACTGTCCCGCAGCGCCCGGCTCCTTTCAAATCAGAGGCAACAGGGAGGGAATCGAATGTGAAAAGCGGGGTCTTATCGCGACGCAGGAGCACACAGAGCCGGTACTGGACGATGTACGCCGCGCTGGGCTTGGTGGTTTTGCTGTTTGCAGTGCTGCGTTTTTTTCCCATCATCAAGCTCTTTTATATGAGCCTGTTTAACTGGAACATGGCTTCGGGCGTTCATAAATTTCTGGGTTTTCGTAACTTTGTGAGGATGTTTTCCTCCGCGACGTTTCTTTCCGCTCTGTGGCGGACCATCTACATCGGGTTTGAAATTCTGCTGATTACGGTTCCTCTGGGGCTTTTGATCGCCAATGCGATTCACAGAAAGATCTGGGCAAAAGGCTTTGTCCAAACCGGCCTGTTTATTCCCTACATCATGCCCATGGTCCCAACCGTTATTATCTGGAAGTGGTTGTTTAACACGGAGTATGGCCTTGTAAACTATATGCTCAGCTTTTTTGGCGTCAGCAAGCTGGCCTGGCTGACAAACGGCAACCTGGCGGAATGGGCCATCGTAATTATTACCGTATGGAAGAACCTGGGCTACTGCGTACTGATTCTCACAGTAGGCCTGGCGGGCATTTCCCGAACATACTATGAGGCTGCAGAAATTGACGGCTCCTCAGCTTCAAAGACTTTTCTTCACATCACGCTTCCGCTGCTCAAGCCAGTGCTGATCTATGTTTCGATTATCATGCTGATTCGCGGCTTTAACGTCTATACACAGGCGTATATCCTCTGCTCGGATGCTTCGGGCTCTCCGGGGTACGTGGTAAGAACAGTGGTATACGACATGGTTGAAAACGGCTTTAAGTTCAACAAAATGGGCTATGCCGCCGCCGAGGCCGTCGTGCTGTTCCTGTTTATTTTCCTGTTCTCGGTGGTGCAATTCGTCTTTGGCGATGACGAGCGCATCGACAAGTGGCGAATAAAAAGGAACTTGCGTAGGGAGCGGGCAGTGCGAAAGGAGGCGGGCTGAACGTGATGTCGCACTTGCATGCGCAAAGCCATAAGCGCAGCCTCATGCGCGGGCGGGGGGGGCGCACGACCGTCCTACTTTTGGTGACACTGATTGTTCTCATTCCGTTTGTTTATATGCTGTGCTCCGCTTTCAAAACCGGAACCGAGATCAACTCGTGGCCGCCCACGATCTTCCCGCGCGCGTTTTTCGGCGGCAACTTCCAAACGCTTTTGGAAACGGCGCCTTTTCCAAGGTTCTTTGTCAATAGTCTAGGGATGGCTGTGCTCTCAGCGGTGGGTGTGGTGCTCACCAGCAGCATCGGCGGATATGTGTTTGCAAAGTTCCGATTCGGGCTGAACATGCCCCTGTTCGGACTGATCTTTGCCACCTCCATGATTCCCTTTGAGATGTATATGATCCCACTATATATTGATATTGTGGACGTGGGGCTGAGCAACACATTTGTGGGCATGGTCGTTCCCTACCTGATTATGAGCTTTGGCATCTTCTTTATGCGGCAGCTGTGTATGCAGCAGATTCCCGATGAATTACTTGACGCGGCGCGCATCGACGGCTGCGGCGAACTGCGTATCTTCGCCAGCATCGTAATGCCGTTGCTACAGTCCGGCGTGGCTGCGCTGGCCATACTGGCCTTTGTGGAGGGCTGGAATGCGTTTATCTGGCCGCTGATTATGGCTACCAATAACGACCTGTTTACCATGGAAATCGGTCTGGCGCTGTTCCAAACCACCTTTAACGTCGATCTTGGCGCGGTTGCGGCCGGATCGCTGTGCTCGGTGATGCCCATTGTAATCGTGTTCTTTATTTATCGCAGGCAGATTATGGAGAGTATTGCCATGACGGGCATGAAGGGCTGAGGGGTTTATTACTGCGGTTTGATGCGGGATTGCAACAGCAGCCCTGTGTTCATTATTAATAAAAAGCGAGGGAAAACCATGAAAAAGACATTCAAAGGGCTTCGGAACAACCAACAAAAGGCGATCGGCGTGTTTATGAACTGCGGCTGTCCTGAGTTTCTGGAGATTGCGGCCAGTGTGGGATATGATTTTGTGATCATCGACAACGAGCATGGCCTGTGGAGCTGCGAGGGCAACGCCCATATGATCCGCGCGGCCGAATCGACCGGGATAGTGCCCATCGTGCGCGTATCGGACATCAACGAGGCAGAGATAAAGCGCGTGTTGGACTGCGGGGCAGCCGGCGTCATGATTCCCAACATTTCCAGTGTTGAGCAGGCCAAGGAAGCGTTGCGCCTTTCCAAATTCAAGCCCGAGGGCGATCGGGGAGCATGCCCCTTTGTGCGGGCCAATGCCTACGGCCGCGGCGTTCCCGCACAATACTATGCTGATGCAAACCGCGACGTTTCGGTCGTGCTTTTGGTGGAAGGTAAGGGCGGAATCGAAGCCTTCGACGAGATTATCGAACTACCGGGCGTGGACTGCATCTTCTTTGGCCCGTGCGATATGGCAGTTTCCCTGGGGCATCCCGGCGACGAAAGCCACCCAGATGTGCACAATGCCATCTGCACCATGATTCGGAAGGCGCGCGCGAAGGGAATCTACGTGGGCATGCAGGGCTTTGACGGAAAGGAAACCCGCTACTGGCTCGATCAGGGCGCAGAGTTTGGTGTGACAATCGGCGATCTTGGACTGTTCTATCGCATCTGCAAGCAGACGCTGGAGGATGCGCGCGGCTGAATGGTGGAGGAGGAATCTGCACGTGAACCAAGCAATGGAAACGCCCTTTCGTGCCATTCGGCAGATTGGGCTGGTAACGGGGGATCTGGATCGGTTTATCCAAAACATGGAGAACCTCTATCATCTCCGGCCGGATAGAACCGCTTTTGTGCCTGTGGGAGCGACTAAGGAAACCTGCCTGCGCCGGCTGGCATTTTACGAGTTTGAGCATGTAGAACTGGAGGTTGTCGAGCCGCTGCGCTCCCATCCGGCATGGCACATTTTTTTGGACAGGCACGGGGATTGCCTGCAGCACATTCAGTTTAACGTCGAGGATCTTGCTGCCGCCATTGAACAGCTGGAGCAGCAGGGGGTAGAGATGATCGAACGTGGACACTCCATCACCGTCCCCGAGGTGGAATACGTATTTTTCGACACCGTGGACCGCCTGGGATACGTGACCGAAATCGTGAACTTTAAGGAAATCGAAAACCGTAATGCCCGCAGGTAAGAGGGCAGCAAGAGGGTCTGCAAGGAAAGCCTGGCAGGTCCTCTTCTTTGTCGCGAAGGCTGTAGCTTGGTCCTGCCGCGGCCGGGACGGGAGGAGAAGGAGAAAGGGCATGCGGATAGGAAGGCTGATGGAAACGTGCACCTTAGGCCGCAGAGCTTCAAAGCGCCCGATCGGCTGCTGGGCGGCTGCGGCGTTTCGGCGGCTTGCCAATGCTTGAAACTATGATATAATCAACAGCATACAGGTTTGCTTTCACGTGGGCTGCGCTTTGTCTGGGCAAGAGACGGCAGGCAATTTGGAAATACGGTAGCTTCGTTATTTGCTGGCAGTAAGCAGAACGGTTAATTTTTTAAAGCGGCGCAGGAATTATCTATTTCTCAGCTCACATTGTCCCAGTAAATAAAAGGGACTGTTCCCGGTTGAACGGACACAAAAAGAAGAACTTGTCGCAGAATAACGCGATATTACGCGGCCTTGTTTCTGATTTCATAGGGAGTGAGGCCGTTTTTCAAATTGATGCGCTCAAAGATGTAGATTTGAACGTGCTGAGCGATCGGTTCTTCGACCTCTGAGCTAGTCGTATAATGAGTGTGATTCCCGAAAAAAAGTGATCTCGCCTGAACTTTCTATTTTTGCTCGTCCGATTGAATCGTTCCCCCCCCCCCCTGCGAAGATTTTTTCGGATTGAAAAGCGGCGTCGGTTGGAGAATTTGCGTGGTATATGCTCCTTTGATGATTAATGATGAAATTGCGCCGTTACATAGGGCATGATCTGACTTAGCAGCGCTTCGCCGCCATTCGCCTGCACATAGCGAAAAAATCTATCTTCCGTTGGTTATTCAATCCCTGCTCGTCCGGTTGAATCGTGCTGCGACAGGATTTGTTCGGATCGGAAAGCACCGTCGGTTGGGGAATTTGAGTGGCAGACGACCAGACTCAAGGAACCAGCGGTAATGGACAACCGATTCGTTATTTTGCGTCGCTTCTCGTGTAGTATACCGCACGCCTGCTGCCATGCTTGACGAGCACGCCTTCTTCAATCAGCCTTTTGACGGCGTTTTCCGCGGAGGACTTGCCGATGGTGCTTTCGCACTGCCCGGCAATTCGGGCGGACCTCCGGAGAAACAATTGCGGCAGGGACCATCCGGAAGCCCTCCTCGACGAATCAGAGGTTCCATGCTATACTGAATGTGAAGACAGCAAATGGGGGTGTTCAAAGCATGATCAGGATACTTTTCCTCTGCCATGGAAACATTTGCAGAAGCCCGATGGCCGAGTTCGTTATGAAGAATCTGGTGAAGAAAGCCGGGCTGGAGCAGAGATTTCAGATCGAATCGGCAGCGACAAGCACCGAGGAGATCGGCAATCCGGTGTATCCGCCGGCTCGCCGCAAGCTGTCCGAGCATGGCATCGACTGCTCCGGCAAGAGAGCCCACCAGCTGCTGAAAAGCGACTACGAGAAATACGACCTCCTGATTGGCATGGATCATGCCAACCTGCGAAATATGCAGCGCATCTGCGGCGGCGATCCTGACGGCAAGATGCATCTTCTGATGGATTTTACCAATCGCCCCGGCGAGGTAGCCGATCCGTGGTACACCGGCGATTTCGATACGACCTGGCGGGATGTAGAGGAAGGATGCCAGGGACTTCTTCAGAAAATTATCCATAAGCAGGCGTAAGTGCGAGGATAAACAGGTTGTGAGGAAAACCGGGAGCGGCATGCTACGGAATTCCAACCGGGGTGACTTTACCAGCTTGATGAACATTGCCAGGCCTAAGGACAGTGCTCCTACGATACATCATGCAAAACTGGCCTCACAACCGGAATACGACTGAGTCCAGGTGCTTGGGATTCCCTTTACAACCCGGAATATAACCGTGTCGAATAAAAGGCAAGCCGGTCTGCACGGCTTTGTGATGACGCCTCGAAAGTGGGGGAGGCAACTGGCACTTTCGGCATCGCCTCCAAGGTCGGTCGATACGGCGGCACCTATGCTCTGATGTTTCCGCGCGAAACAATCATTTTTGAAGGAAGCCGTAGCTCCCATATGATTCGTTTTACCCGCCGCATTGGGCCTCAACATAAGGCCGCCCACGCCTGAAAGCAATCCCGGCGTGGGCGGCTCTTTACCTGTCGATTGTCAACGTTTGCCCTTCAGTTATTCTTGCTCCAGCTTGGCATCCACCAGGCGTTCATACTCGTCTACCATCTCGCTGAAGAAATCCAGCGCACGCTGATAGGTTTCCTCGTCCAGCGGATCGACACCCGCGATGGCAAGCAGTTCCTCCGGAGACCCCGACGCCCCCCAGCTTCAGGAAAGCAAGGTAATCTTCCACGGCGCGCTCTTCGCCGCTGGTGATCCGCTCGCAGATGGACGCGGCATAGGCGACGGAAGTTGCATATTGATAGACATAATAATTGTAGTAGAAATGCGGGATGGAAGCCCATCCGTAACGGCTGTCCGGGAAAGACTCAATCGTGTCGCCGCGACACTCCTGATAAAGCTCCGTCCACAGGTCGCTAAGCGCCTCGGCATCCAGAGCTCCGCCGCTTTCAACCGTCTGGTACATGGCGTCCTCAAATTCAGCATATAGCGCCTGCAAGAAGAAGGTGCCTGAAAACATAGATAACATGTTCTCCAAATAGAACATCCGTTCATCCTCTGTGGCGGCATGCTCCATCATATAGCTGTAATAGAGCAGTTCATTGGTCGTAGAGGCCACTTCCTGCGTAAAGATGATGGGCTCCGCATAGATCGATTCCTGATTATCCTTGGAATAGCTGCTGTAAATAGCATGACCCAGCTCATGCGCAATGGTGCTGACATCCGAAGAATATCCCAGATAGTTGAGCTGCACAAACGGCAGGAATTCTTTTCCCATGGAGAATGAAAACGCGCCCGTCAACTTTGTATCCGTTGGATATACATCCACATGACCGCTGTTGATGATTCGGTCGTAGTAACACAAATATTATAATGGAAACTCATAAGCAAACAGGAGAGCGTGGTATGCATGCACCACGCTCTCCGTCTTATGCTCTGCTATTATTCCATTCCGCGGTAGCCGTGCTTTTCTGCATGACCAAGCAGATAAAGGAACGCAAAGGCCGGGATACGGATCAAATCTGTTCCACTTTTCGTATTGTGGACGCCAAAATCATCGGCGGTTTTCGTTACCACGATGGAGGCCGCAGCCTCTCCGCTCAACTCTACGATGGCGGAGTCATCCGGGATGGGGGCACCCTCCCGATACTTTACTTCAATGAGGATGTTCTTGGAATTGGAGTATTCCACCACAACATCGATTTCCTTCCCACGCTTGCCGCCGCGATAGTATCCCACCGACGCAGCCTGCTGATAGTAAAATGCGGCTACATGTTTGTAAACGGCGGTCTCCACAACCTTCCCCATTTCCACCGGGTCGCTCAGCATGGAATCGTCCATCAAAACCGCGTTGCGGATTGCCGCGTCGGCAATGTAGATCTTGGGGCTGGCTTTGAGAACCTTTTTCCCCGCCATATTGACGGGCCAGCTCTGATAAATCAGGTTGGCACTTTCCAAATACGCAATATAGTTTTCAACGGTTGGCCTGGAAACGCCATTCAACTCCTTTGCAATCGCCTCGATTGAGACGATTTCAGAAGAAACATTGCACAGATACAGGAAGATACGCTCCAGCTCTGTTGCGTTGCGGATTTTGTAAAGGGAGGGCAGATCCCGCTTGAGTACTTTGTCCACCACATCTTCCCGCATGACCTGCTGGGCCAGAATGTCGTTGTCGGCCAGGGCCAGTTCAGGGAAGCCGCCTACTTGCAGATAGCGGTTGAAGTGATTCTGCACCTTGGAGAGCTGCAGCATGATCTGGGTGCGTTCCTGCTGGGTCTTATATACCAGCGGCGTGATTTTTAAATTGTCCGGCAGGTCGGGGCGATCCACATTCAGCAGTTCACAGTACTCATAGAAGGACAGCGTGGGAACCTGGATGGCAGACCATCGTCCGGCGCCGCTCTCCCGGCTCCCCTTGACCAAAACCGGACTGGCCGAGCCGGTGGCCACCACCTTGGTGTCCGGCTGCATATCATAGATCGTTTTCAGCCATTTGTCCCAGTCCTGCGCATACTGTATTTCGTCAAAGAAGTAGTAGACATCCTGATCCGGACAGATATTTTCGTGATAGCACTCCAGAATCTCGTTCATGGCGCTCAGTTTCAGCATGGGATGATCCATGGAGATATAGACGATCTTCTGAGGCGGCACGTCATTTCGGAGAAGGGCCTCGATCATCTGGTACTGTATGGTGGTCTTTCCCACTCGTCTTGTTCCGGTTAAGACGACTGTGCGCCGGATGTCGGTTTGATTCAGGCGCTTCATGGCCTCGTAAAAGGCGAACCGCTTATAGGTTTTGGACAGTTTCGGGTTTACGACTCCCGTTTTCCACCAAGGGTTGTAGGAGACCAGCACTTTCAGCAGCCCTTCCTTGCTGATGATAGCCATATTAGCACCTCCTTTAACAATATAGTAGCACTAATCTTTATCTTTTTCAACTATTATTGATAATATACTTAGAATAATTGTTCAACGATATTGACAAATGCACCGCTATGTTATTCGATTCCGAAGGTGAGTATCCCTTTGCTTTGCCACCGGTATCCCTTGTGCCGGGGACCTTTGTTCTCTTGATTCTTTTCATGCTCCCGCCTGCCAAGAAGTTCGTCTTTTTTTGCAATCGCGGGGTCATACCAATCCGCTTTTGCCCGCGCCCAAGACGCCCATGCAGAAAGAGCCTGCTCCGAATACGCTTTTTCCATAGCAGAGACATAAGCGTGAATTCTGCACGCGTTCTTACCGTGATGATAAGCGATCAACCGCTCTAGAATGATATTGTAGCTCCGGCTTTCGCTGCACCGATTCTCTTTTTGATGGCGAAGTCGATTGGAAGTCATGCCCAGGGTCACCATCATGGGAGAGATGCTGAGGTAGTTTGCAGCAATTTTGACTGTGATTTTCGCTAGTACCCGGAGCTCATCGTCCGTATACGTTCCTATACCCTTCACCTACTCGCTTGGAAAAATGGGAATACCATACTCCCACACACCCCCTGCATTAAAATTTTCCGCTTCGCACTGTACCATATTGCGAACACACGTTCCCATATGATATAATCTACCCATTCACCGCCTTTTTCTGTCAGAAAAACCGAATGTATGCGAAAGCGAGACAAAGTATATGGAAGATAAGCTTGTATTTGATGAAATCAATGAGCGGGATATGCGGGAAGCGCCGGATGTTGTAACTGCCCTTGACGAAACGATACCGTCCCCGGCCCGAATTCAGATGACAGAAACCGTTGAACTGCCGGAAATACAGACGATGACCGGCTACATCCGCAGGCATTATGAAGAAGAAGTCCTCGCGGCGCTTTCGCATAAGATCCGATGCGGCGAGCTGGGTGTGCAGTGCGGCGGGAAGCTGCTGCGGGAAACCTCACATACGGCCTCGGGGCATGACGGTAAGGAGGGTTTGAGCAAAGCTCCGATTGTCATACCCGGGGATGGCGGGGCAACTGAGGAAGCGGCTCATCGCAGCCGCAACGCGCCGCTTGTGAGCATCACGCCGCTGGCCGGCAAGATCGCCTGGATGGGGTTTCGGCGTGTGGGGCTGTACTTTGTAGAAGCGGATCTGGTCATAGAGGTGGAGGCCGAAATCCGCTGCGGCATGCCCCAAAGCTCACAGCGCGTCACACAGCGATACCGGGCGGATATGTGCATCAGCATGGAAAGCGGCATTGAGGTGGAGTACGGTAACTTCCGTATCCACCGTTATGAGGAAGACCGGGACGGAATCAGGCTGGACGAATACCTCATTCCGGTCTTTCATTGGGAGGACATCGAAAAAGAAGCGGAAGACATCATTTTCCGCATCGCTCCGGAGGCATTGCACAATCCCACATATCTGCGACCCGCTGTGTTGGCTGAGCGGCTGGGACTGAAGATCATCGGCCTGCCGCTGTACCGGCGCGACAGGACGGCAAGCATCTTGTTCTTTGACGCGGGCGAAGTGCTGGTCTGTCAGGATGTTCAGCGACCGCAGCTTCCCCCGGTCCCCGTGCGCGTGGAGGCAGACACCATCGTTCTGAACACCACGGGCAAATTCAACGGCAATCGTGCGATCATGCATGAGTGCTTTCACTATGTCGAGCACCGGCTGTTTTTCCAGCTGCAGCAGCTGCACAACAGCGACGTCATGGAAATCATCCGGTGGAAGCGCGTGGACGTTCAGAAACAGGAGCGCAGCCCGGTGGAATGGATGGAGTGGCAGGCGCATGTGGGGAGCCAGTGCCTTCAGATGCCGCAAACGCACCTTCGCAAACGGTTGCATGAGGAACTGGACGGTGAAAACCCGCCAGGCCGGCATATGGGGTATCGGCTGCAGGCCATCGGTCGCGCGCTGGCAAAGGAGTACGGCGTGCGCAACTACCAGATGCGCAACCGGATGATTCAGCTGGGATATACGGCGGCCAAAGGTGTGCTCAATTTTGTCGACGACGGCTATATCGAGCCGTTTGCGTTTTCGGCCGACACGTGCCGCGGAAGCCGGACATTCGTCATCAGCCCAAAGGAAACGCTGGAGGAGTATGTTCGCAACCAGGCTTTCCGGGAACTGCTGGACACGGGGCACTACGTCTATGCTGACGGGCATATCTGCGTCAACGACCCTGCGTATGTGGTGCTGCGCAACGGCAAGCTGCGCCTGACCGAATGGGCCAACGCGCATGTGGACGCCTGCTGCCTGCGGTTCGTGCGGAGCTACTATCGCGACAACAGGACGCGCTACGTCTATGGCCAGCTCAACAGCGACGAGGAGTATAACGGACGCGGGCTGGCACTGTCGATGGAATATGGACATGAAAACGTCCTGATGCAGGCGCGTGCCATGTCGGAGATTCTGACCGGTCTGCCGGGCAGTTTTCATGGTACGCTCAAGGCACATATGAAGCGACTGAATGTGACCCGTGAAAGGCTGGCGGAAGAGGCGTTTCTCTCCGATTCAACGATTAAACGCCTGCGCAGCGCGGAGAAAGACGATTATTCGTTTGACCAGGTGATTGCGGTCTGCATCGGGCTTCACCTGCCGCCCGAATATAGTCTGGATTTGATTCGCAAATCCGGAAGAATCCTGCGGGACACGCCGGAACACCTGATTTACCGGGCTATCCTGCAGACGATGTATAGGAATAAGATTCAGGACATTCAGGAGACGCTCAGAAAATGCGGGTGCCGGGAACTGAACCTGAAAGAGTGAACGAGCCTTTGAAACAGGGGCGAAACCATGCCGCCTGACGTGCGATGCCTGGCACGGCAGGCGGCTTTTTGGATGGCTTCTCTGGATGGCTGCGGCCAAAAGGTAAAAAAATTTTGGCGGAGCGGTTCTGGTCGTGACCCGCTGCCGCTTCTTTTTTTTGCCCCGGGAACGTCAAAATCTGCCGTGTGATATGCCAAAAAACGCATCCCGGAGGGAAAGCGTGCGATCAGTGCCTTGCAAAATGAAGGAAATCCTTCATTTTGCGGGTCTTTGCCAGACCTGTTCCCTGAGGCGCAAAACCGTTATCATCCTATTCGTGAGGTGGCCACCCACAAAGAACCCGGAAAGGACAAAGGACGAGCGCAGCACAGGAGCACCATGGCAAGGCGAGAAACCGCCGCCGGCAGGCGACCCGTGCAGCGAAGCCGATGAACCGGCAAAAGCCGTGCGTCCCGCGTCATGCGCAAGCAAGCGCCCGGAGATTTTTGCGGGAGGTCACGATGATGTTTGATGCGACACATCGCTTCGTCATGGCAGGCCATATCGTCTCCATCGAATTCACAAAGCAGGGCCGTCGGCAGTTCGCCGCGGTCAATCGCAGGCTGGCTGCACGATATATCCGTGCGTTCATCCTCAAGCGGGAGCTTAAGCAGTACATCGCCGCGCACGAAGCGGCAGGCGTGCATCTGGATACGCAGTGCCAGGAGGTGTGCTATGACAGCGGCATCTATTTGCTGCTGCGCAGGACGCAGGGGACGTGGTACATCACCGACATCGTCCTGATGGACGCGGCGGCCGGCTTCGTGCCCGTGTTCACGTGGGAGCGCATCCGGCGCGGTGCGCCCGGGGCTTTGCGGCGGGTGCCGTCGGGCGGGGAGGCAGTGTGCCTGTGAACCGGGAAGAACGCGAGGAGCTTGCCTTCTGTGAACGTTGCGGGAAGCGTGCCGGATGCACCCTGTACATGGACGGACGCCTGCGTGGGGAGTGCCAGCTGCTGGACGACCGAAAGCCGCTGAGCTATCGGAACCATGAGGGGTATGCCGATCCGACGGCCTACTACGCCCTGCTGAACATCGAGCGCGAGAGAAAACGCGGAAAGCGTCCGCTGCAAAAGCGCAGGACGCGGACGCAGGTCGAACACTACGACTGAGAAGAAGGGGGAATACCATGAGCAAAAAGACCTATACCCTGACGGCGGAATCGGTCCGCCGCGGCCATCCGGACAAGCTCTGCGACCAGATCGCGGACGGCATTCTGGACGCCTACCTCAGGCGCGACCCCAAGGCCCGTGTGGCGGTCGAGGTTATGGCGTCCAACGGCCGCATCACCATCGCCGGGGAGGTGAGCGCCGGGGCGGAGCTTCTTGAGGAGCGGGTCATGTGCGACACGCTGGAGCGGATCGGCTACCGAAGCACCGACCTAAGCGACGACGGCGAGCTCGACGTGACCATCGGCATCCACGCACAGTCCCCCGACATCGCGCAGGCGGTGACGCGCACGGAGCCGGGCGCGGGCGATCAGGGCATCGTGACAGGCTACGCCACGGACGAAACGCCGGAATACCTGCCGCTGCCCGTGGTGCTGGCGCATCGCATCTGCAGGCTGCTGGATGAGGAACCGCTCCGCGGCGCCGGCGTGGACGGCAAGGCACAGGTGACGGTATCCTACAGCAGCGGAACCCCCGCGGCGGTAACGGCGGTGGTCGCTTCCGTGCAGCACGCCAAGGACGCGGATCTGGATGCGCTGCGCAGGGACGTCGAAAGCCGGATCATCCGCAGGGCCATCCCCGCAGACCTTCTCACAAAGGAAACGCGCCTGCTCATCAACCCTTCCGGGCGCTTCGTCAAGGGCGGTCCGGCGGCGGATACCGGACTGACCGGGCGCAAGCTGGCGGTGGACCAGTACGGCCCGGCCGCGCACATCGGCGGCGGCGCGCTCTCCGGCAAGGACCCCACCAAGACGGACCGCAGCGGTGCGTATGCGGCCCGCTGGGTAGCGAAGAACCTCGTGGCCGCGGGGCTGGCGAAGCGCTGCGAAGTACAGATCGCATACGCCATCGGAGAGAGCCGCCCGATCAGCGTGACGGTGGACGCCATGGGAACGGGCCTTGTTCCCGATGCCGCGCTGGAAAAAGCGGTGAAGGAGGTCTTTGATCTGCGTCCCGGCAGAATCATCGACGCGCTCGCCCTGCGACGGCCCATCTACGCGCCCCTGGCGGCATACGGTCACTTTGGTCGGCCCGAATTGAATCTTCCATGGGAACGGACGGACCGGCGCGCGGCGCTGCTGGCCTCCGTGGTGAAACAGGGATATCCGCTGTGAGGCTCCCCATGAGTCAGGAGGGATTGGCCGATGCACCCCATCCGCGCTCCCACCCGGAATCAGGTCCGTTACTCCCCGTCATCGCACCGGTGGCGGATTTTTTGTACCCGTTTTGCAAGGAAGGAGGTCCATTCATGACCATACATATCCAGATGCTTCAGGAGATCGCAACGAACGCACAGGCGATGGCCGAGGCCGCGCATGCGATGGCGGCGTCCATGCAGGCCATCGTGGACGACTGCGCCCGGCAGCTTGCCCTGCGCAAGGCGGCGGGGGAAAGCGAGGAAGCCGTCATGAACGAAGCAATCGGGCAAGCCGCAACCGGCAAGCCCTCTGCGCCACAGACAACCATCGTGGAGCTGCGCGCTTTTGTGGCGGAACGCTCGACCCCGGAGAACCGGCCGAAGATCAGGGCCATTCTGGAAAAGCACGGCGTGAGGAAACTCACCGAGCTTCAGGAAAGCCAGTATGCCGCCGTCATGGATGAGGTGGCGGCGCTGTGAACGAGATCCAGCACAGCACCCGTTCCCATGCCCGGCTCAACGCCTCCAGTTCTCATCGCTGGATGATGTGCCCGCCGTCGGTGAAGCTGTCCGAGCAGTTTGCGGACAAGCCTTCCCCGTATGCGGAGGAAGGCACCTTTCTCCATGAGCTGTGCGAGCTGAAGCTGCACCGCTATCTGGGGGACATGACCCCGGAAGTGCTGGAAGCGCAGTACGCGGCGCACCGCGACAGCGACTTCTACAGCGACGAGGCTGAAAGCGTCACCGACGAATACGCCGCCTTCTGCATTGAGACGATTGAATCCGTGCGCGCCTCCTGTCCCGATCCGCTGATTCTGGTGGAGCACCGGCTGGACTACGGCGAGTATGTGCCGGAGGGCTTCGGCACGGGCGATCTGGTCATCGTGGCGGACGGTGTGCTGGAGGTCATCGATTTCAAGGGCGGGCGCGGCGTGCGGGTGGAAGCGGAGCGCAACAGCCAGCTCATGCTGTACGGCCTGGGCGCGGTTTTGGAGTTTGACCCGCTGTACGATATTCGCACCGTGCGCATGACCATCGTGCAGCCGCGGCTAAACAACCTCTCCGCCTATGAAACGACTGCCGATGAGCTGATCCGCTGGGCGGAAACGGAGGTGCGGCCCAGGGCGCTGCTGGCGGCGAAGGGCGAGGGCGAGTTCTGCGCGGGCGAGTGGTGCCGGTTTTGTAAGGCAAAATACACCTGCCGCAAGCGCAGCGAGTACCACATGCGTCTGGCCGAGCGCGATTTCCGGCAGCCCGACCTGCTGACCGACGAGGAGATTGCCGACATCCTGCCCGTGGCGGAGAGCCTGAACAACTGGGTGGCCGACCTCATTGCCTACGCGACGCAGCAGGCGGTGGACGGCAAAGCCTGGCCGGGCTACAAGCTGGTGGCCGGGCGCAGCGTGCGCAAATACACCAGCGAAGCAGAAGTCATTCGTGCGGCAACGGAGGCCGGCTACACCGACATCTACAAGACGACGCTGCTGGGCGTGGGCGATCTGGAGAAGCGCATGGGCAGGAAGAAGTTCTCCGAGGTGCTGGGCAGGTACATCGTCAAGCCCATGGGCGCCCCGCAGCTCGTGCCCGAAAGCGATCCCCGCAAGCCTTATGCCGACGCGGCGGGCGATTTTGCACAGCAATGAAAGGACAGTCCATACAGGGCAGAAAGGAAATCAACTATGGCAACGAAAGTCATTACCGGGAAGGTACGCGCGTCCTTCGTCCACATCTTTGAGCCGCAGAGCGTGAACGGCTCCGACCCCAGGTACAGCTGTTCCTTCATCATCCCCAAGAGCGATGCGGAGACCATCGGGAAAATCAGGGCCGCGATTGAGGAGGCAAAGCAGAGCGGCGTGACCAAGTGGGGCGGCAAGATCCCGCCCAGCCTGAAGCTTCCCCTGCGCGACGGCGACATCGACCGCCCCGACGACCCCAACTACGCTGGCGCCTACTTCGTCAACGCCAACAGCAACGAGCGGCCCGGCGTGGTGGACCGCCGGCGCGTGCCCATCACTGACCCGCTGGAGGTGTACTCCGGCTGCTATGTCCGGGCATCGATCACCTTCTATCCCTTCAACACCAACGGCAACCGCGGCGTCGCCTGCGGATTGCAGAACATTCAGAAGTGGTGCGACGGCGAGCCGCTGAACGGCCGCGTCCGCGCCGAGGACGAGTTCGACGCGCTGGACGATGCGGACGACGAGGATTTTCTAGACTAAAGGAAAGCCGCGCATCGGTTACTTACCGGTGCGCGGCTATCGGATCTCCTGTTCCAGATCATCAAAGATGGGGCTGTCAAAGAACTCCCGAAGGCTGATATCAAGACCGTCGCACACCTGCTTGATCGTCACGATGCCTGGATTCCTGCTCTTCGCGTTGAGCATACTGTAGATCGTCGTCGGCGGAACCCCAGCATCATTGGCCAGCGTATTGACGGTGATGTTGCGGCTCTTGCACAGTTCCATGATCCGCTGCGCTACCGCCTGTTTTGCGTTCATGCAACCACCTATTTGCCTTTGCCGCAGGCGTTACTTGACCTCCTGATCCAGATTGTCGAAGAGGTCCGAATCGAAAAACTCGCGGATACTGATTTCCAGCCCGTCGCACAGCTTTTGGATCGTCGCAACGCCGGCGTTGTTCGTTCTGCCGTTTACAATGTCGCTGACTGTGGACTGCGTGACGCCGGAGATGATGCTCACTTTGTTGATGGTGATGTTGCGCTGCGCGCAAAGCTCGTACAGCCGCTTTACGACCGCCTGTGAAATCGTCATGCCTGCTTTCCTCCATCGGAATACCGTTGAATTCATGATATCCATTCGATGATGAAAAGATTAACGGAATATCGTTGACTTCTGACGGAGGAGGGTATATGATAACGGTATATCGTTAACAAATGAGAGGTTCAACGCCATGCGAAAGAAGCTCGCATTTACCGGCCAACGGCCCGAATCGCTGCCTTTCGGGGAAAACGAGACCGATCCGCGCTGTATCCGTCTCAGGGAAATGCTTCTGACAGAGATCACGGACCGGGTAAAGGCGGGATACGATACCTTTTACACCGGATGCGCAAGAGGCATGGACATCGTTTTTGGCACACAGGTGCTGCTGGTGAAGAAGACGGCCTGTCCCCACATCCGACTGATCGGCGTGGTCCCTCACGAGGGACAGGCGAACCATTGGACCGAGACCTGGCGGGACCGCTATTTTGACCTGCTGGAACAGGCAGACGACGTGGTCACGCTCTCCGCTCGCTATTTCAGTGGTTGCTATCATGCCCGCAACCGGTACATGGTCGACGCTGCGGATGCCCTCCTGGCCGTATGCAGGAAGGGTACCTCCGGCGGCACGCAATATACGGTGAAATATGCATGGCAGAAGAACCGAGAGATCGTCGTGATCGACCCCGACTCGCTGGAGCGCAGACTGCTGCCGCCCAGACTCACCGCGCTCTGAGAGCGCAAACACAACACAGGCGCATCCGCGAGGGTGCGCCTTTTGATTTGGAGGTGATGCGCTTGCGCGTTATGCATCTGGACATAGAGACCTATTCCTCCGCCGCCCTCCCCAAGTGCGGCGTATACCGCTACTGCGACGCCCCGGATTTCGAGATCCTTCTCCTGTCCTACGCCTTTGACGACGCGCCGGTGGTGACCGTCGACATGGCGTGTGGGGAATCGCTGCCGGATGAATTCCTTCATGCGCTTGAGGACCCAGACGTCCTGAAAATCGCGCATAACGCGGCCTTTGAGCGGGTGTGCTTCTCCAAGCACCTGGGGCGCTGGCTCGATCCGGCACAATGGCGCTGCACCATGGTCATGGCGTGGTACCGGACGCTGCCGGGAAAACTGGCGGACGTCGCGGTGGCTCTGGACGTTACGGAAAAAAAGATGGAGGAAGGCAAGGACCTCATCCGCTACTTTTCCGTGCCCTGCAAGCCGACCCAGGCCAACGGCGGACGCACGCGCAACCTGCCGCGGCACGCGCCGCAGAAGTGGGCGACCTACAAAGCCTACAACGCGCAGGACGTGGAAACCGAGCGCGCGGTCTGCCATGCGCTGCTCAGGCATCCGCTCCCGGAACACGAATGGGCGCTGTACGCGCTGGATCAGCGCATCAACGACCGGGGCGTGCGGGTGGATCGGCTGCTGGTGAAAAACGCGATGGCGGTCGATCAGACGTTTTCGGAGCGAGCGTTCCAAAGGGCCAAGGCGCTGACGGGGCTGGAAAACCCCGGGAGCGTGAGACAGCTCAAGGCGTGGCTCGCCGATATGGATATGCCCATGGAGAGCCTGTCCA
>OHEM01000278.1_pt1 | contig 24345 bp, 25 predicted proteins | sample 1567281 | NCBI WGS metagenome assembly OHEM01 (sample SAMEA3879537, study PRJEB24766) | human gut metagenome | biome: human-associated habitat; feature: feces | place: USA | collected 1985/1987
CTGATTTTAAGCCTTATGCACACCCTGATTATCCAAATCCGGTTAAGATTAATATGACAGGTAACAATGCCTCGGACTTTTCACAGGCTAATAATGCTATTGGGCTTAGTGGTTCTAAACCTCCAAAAGGTTATACTTGGCATCATATGGAGGATGGTAAAAGTATGTTGTTAGTACGGAGAGATGTTCATGATTGTACGCTAGGTGGCTTTGCCCATACCGGTGGTGCATCAATTGTAAAAAATAAATAATGGAGGAATATTATGAAACTTTATGATTCTGGGAAAAAACTTACAAAAGATAGTTTGGAGCGTTTTGAAAAAATGTTGGGAAAATCCCTTCCATCTGATTACAAAGATTTTATGATGAAAGATAATGGCGGAACTCCGGAAGAAGACCTAGCTTTTAGTTTTATTGATGTTACAACTAATAGTACAAACAATTCTGACATACGAGAGCTGTTCGTTTTCTATGAAGATGAAGATAATGACAATTTTGATGATATTGTTCGCATCTACAATAGTATGGTGAATGAAAATTTGATTCCACCCTTTTTTCTCCCAATCGGCGACGACTCAGGCGGTAATCCAATCTGTATGAACTTATCCGAGAATGAATATGGCTCAGTATGGTTTTGCGACCACGAACTTGAAAATAAAGATACTGGATTCCTTGCATCCAGCAAAATTGCAGACAGTTTTACTGGATTTTTGAGTGCACTTTATAAACTATCTTTTTAAGATGAATACTTAAGGCTAATAGTTTAAGTTATTAATATCGTTATCTTTGATTTGTCGTTAGTATTTCTCGCCCCCAAAATATGATGAAGTCTTTTAAATTTGTTAAACAAGCAATTTACTTGTATTCTAAGAGTTCTGGTTCTTATTAGTTTATATGTCCAAAACTTATTATAAATTTGCGTTTGAATTTTTAAAAATGTAATTTTGGAAATTATTGCCAACGGAGGTTCGTTTCTAGAAGGTTTCGAAGATGGAGCACTCTCAGGCGCAATAAGCGGTGCAATCGGCGGAGCGGCTTTTGCCGGACTTGGACAGTTAGGTGCAGTTGCCGGTAAAGGAATTAAATGTATGTCCGGCTTTGGTAAATTTATCAAAGGAACAGCATCGGTAACAAAGGTAATGAGTACCGCCATGGGCGGATTTGATACAATAGCACTTGTTGATAAAGCTTTTGGAAACGGTGATATTGCCACATTGAATGCCAAATTACACGAAAGCAAAGCGTATAACATTTTCCAAACAGGTGTAACAGCTGTTGCTGTACTTACCAACGGAATGACTTCCACGATGAGCTGTTTTGTTGCCGGTACACTGGTAATGACTGCTGTTGGGCTTGTTGCAATTGAGAACATTAAAGTCGGAGATATGGTGGTTTCTGCTGATCCAGACACTATCGAAATACATAACAAACCGGTAGTTGATGTGTTCACCAGAGAAGTAGATCGCTTAGTACATTTAACAGTCAACAACGAAGAAATCGTAACAACATTTGATCATCCGTTTTATGTAAAAGGGAAAGGCTTTATAAATGCAACCAACTTGTGGATTGGTGCTGAACTTGTCAATAAAGACGGATGTATAATTGTTGTTGAGAATATATTCAAAGAATATCTTAAAGATAGGACTGCTAAAGTACACAATTTCAAGGTGGAAGATTTCCATACTTATTTTGTTGGAAATATTTTCATATGGGTTCATAACGCTGAATGTACTATCGAATTTTCAAATAAATCCAGACTTGATGAAAAGGAGTTTAAGCAACAGCTTAAGGATCAACAAGATGGTTTAGGTGATTTGACTATCGATGAATACAAGAATAATCGGCAAGCTTATAATGATAGAAAGCTACAGACAGGAAGTGGAAGAGATCCTAACAGTGTCAAATATCAAAACCAAGCTAAGAAAAAAGCGATTGCTGACAAAATTACAGAATTCAGAAAACAAGGATATTCTAAGAGTGAATCTGAGTCCATGGCAAAGAATTGGGCAAAAGGCAAGGCGGCTTTACATGGACCTGATCAGATTGTGGGAGGTAAGGCCAACAATATTTCAGGTTTAGGCGACAGCAAAATCAATTCTTCCATTGGATCTCAATGGAAGTCACGTGTAGGAACGCTAGATAGTTATATAAACGAGAAGGCGGCAACACTACCCGGTAGTGCTAAATTAAGTGAGTTGGAGATTGAATTCGTACTAAAGTAACAGGAGGTATATATTTTGATAACAGATTTTATTAAGAAAAATGATGTTTCGGAAGAATTGATTAAGGAATACGAGGATAAGCTTCCTAGCGAAATGATTGCTTTTTGGAAAGAATTTGGATTTGGGACATTTTATAAGGGATACTTAAAATCTATAAATCCTAACGAATATAAAAACTTGCTTGAAAAGTCTTATTTTCTAGGAGATGTATCAATTCCTATTTTTGCAACCGCATTTGGTGATCTGATTACTTGGGAGGAAGATCAGTATGTAGGAATTGTAAAGTATCGTTACGGTGTAAATGATGTTATATGTAGTGGGTTTGATTTCTTTTTTGATGATCTTTCAGAAGGCGAATTAGATGATGAATATTTAAGTATTAAACAGTATAAAGCTGCGATAAAGAAACTTGGCACTTTAGAATATGATGAGTGTTTCGGTTATGTTCCGTTACTTGCATTAGGTGGAGAAGAGTCTGTAAACAATCTCAAAAAAGTAAAAATTCGTGAACACATAGCGTTAATTACTGAAATTTCGGGTGAAGTATAAGCGGTGAGTTAATAGGTAATCAATGCTTGCATTTAAATAAGAAAAGTATAGTAAGTCGCTAAAACTCCCTAAATAAGCTCTTGAACTTGTTTAGCAAGGCTTGGTTGCAATTGAAAATATTAAGCCAGGAGATATGGTTTATGCTGCAGATGCAGAAACATTAGAAGTATCTACTAAGCAAGTTCTTGAAACATATATCAGGGAAACATCAAGTCTTGTTCATCTCACAATAAACGGTGAAAATATTATTTCAACATATGATCATCCATATTATGTGAAAGATAAAGGTTTTGTTAGTGCCGAAGCCTTGTGGATAGGTGCAGAACTTATTGATAAAAATGGAAATGTCGTCCTTGTTGAACAGCTTTACCGAGAAAACTTAGGTGATGAATCGGTTAAGGTTTATAATTTTCAAGTTGAAGAGTATCATACATATTTTGTTGGTAGAACTATGATTCTAGTCCACAATGCTAAGTATGATGTTGGTAAATATAATGAAATGCCAAACGAGCCTGGAATGGATAAACATCATGTTCCACAAAAAGCAGTGATGAAAAAACTTGATCCAAACTATGATCCTTCCACTGGACCTTCAATTAAAGTTCCTAAAGAAGGACATACTATCAAAGGCCCAAGGGGTATCGTTTCCAGGAGTACCAAGGGCATCAATAGTCCGTCTGAATTAATAATGCGAGATATAAATGAATTGAGGCGAGTATATCCAGATATACCGGAATCATCAATTAACAAACTTATAAATATGTTTAAAGAAATGGGGTATAAACTATGATTGAACAATTTATTGAAGGACTATATAAGAATATTGTAGAAGGGAATATGAAACTTTACAAGCAATTCTTCTTATACGATCCTAATGAAGAGGGAACCATTGAATACTGGAAGAATGCAATAGCATTTTATGACAAACTGGATGATAAGGATAAGGAAATATTGTTTTCTATAATTAAAAGCACAATTGTGGATACAGTTTCTAATGTTCTTGCTGTTCTTGATGGTCATGAAGACATTGATAGAATTAATGTGCAAGTTAAACTGAACGGTCAAGAAAATGATAGCGAGTTACAGGATGCATTTCTTGCTTATGTGGAAGATTTGGATGAGTGATTAACTGAAACCTATACTTACTAACATACCAATGATGGTAAATATATGAGCGACGACGGGATTATCAATAGACTAGATTTGACAAAACTCTTGGAGACAATTCAGCATTATCACAAGATATTAAAGATTAAGTGATCTTTAATTCAGATTATGTTGGAATAAATATATCCAAAACTGATTGCAAATCTGCATTTGAAGTTTTTGTTCAAGGCGGAATGTTGGAAAGTATTGCCAACGGAGGTTCGTTCCTAGAAGGTTTCGAAGATGGAGCACTCTCAGGCGCAATAAGCGGTGCAATCGGCGGAGCGGCTTTTGCCGGACTTGGACAGTTAGGTGCAGTTGCCGGTAAAGGAATTAAATGTATGTCCGGCTTTGGTAAATTTATCAAAGGAACAGCATCGGTAACAAAGGTAATGAGTACCGCCATGGGCGGATTTGATACAATAGCACTTGTTGATAAAGCTTTTGGAAACGGTGATATTGCCACATTGAATGCCAAATTACACGAAAGCAAAGCGTATAACATTTTCCAAACAGGTGTAACAGCTGTTGCTGTACTTACCAACGGAATGACTTCCACGATGAGCTGTTTTGTTGCCGGTACACTGGTAATGACTGCTGTTGGGCTTGTTGCAATTGAGAACATTAAAGTCGGAGATATGGTGGTTTCTGCTGATCCAGACACTATCGAAATACATAACAAACCGGTAGTTGATGTGTTCACCAGAGAAGTAGATCGCTTAGTACATTTAACAGTCAACAACGAAGAAATCGTAACAACATTTGATCATCCGTTTTATGTAAAAGGGAAAGGCTTTATAAATGCAACCAACTTGTGGATTGGTGCTGAACTTGTCAATAAAGACGGATGTATAATTGTTGTTGAGAATATATTCAAAGAATATCTTAAAGATAGGACTGCTAAAGTACACAATTTCAAGGTGGAAGATTTCCATACTTATTTTGTTGGAAATATTTTCATATGGGTTCATAACGCTGAATGTACTATCGAATTTTCAAATAAATCCAGACTTGATGAAAAGGAGTTTAAGCAACAGCTTAAGGATCAACAAGATGGTTTAGGTGATTTGACTATCGATGAATACAAGAATAATCGGCAAGCTTATAATGATAGAAAGCTACAGACAGGAAGTGGAAGAGATCCTAACAGTGTCAAATATCAAAACCAAGCTAAGAAAAAAGCGATTGCTGACAAAATTACAGAATTCAGAAAACAAGGATATTCTAAGAGTGAATCTGAGTCCATGGCAAAGAATTGGGCAAAAGGCAAGGCGGCTTTACATGGACCTGATCAGATTGTGGGAGGTAAGGCCAACAATATTTCAGGTTTAGGCGACAGCAAAATCAATTCTTCCATTGGATCTCAATGGAAGTCACGTGTAGGAACGCTAGATAGTTATATAAACGAGAAGGCGGCAACACTACCCGGTAGTGCTAAATTAAGTGAGTTGGAGATTGAATTCGTACTAAAGTAACAGGAGGTATATATTTTGATAACAGATTTTATTAAGAAAAATGATGTTTCGGAAGAATTGATTAAGGAATACGAGGATAAGCTTCCTAGCGAAATGATTGCTTTTTGGAAAGAATTTGGATTTGGGACATTTTATAAGGGATACTTAAAATCTATAAATCCTAACGAATATAAAAACTTGCTTGAAAAGTCTTATTTTCTAGGAGATGTATCAATTCCTATTTTTGCAACCGCATTTGGTGATCTGATTACTTGGGAGGAAGATCAGTATGTAGGAATTGTAAAGTATCGTTACGGTGTAAATGATGTTATATGTAGTGGGTTTGATTTCTTTTTTGATGATCTTTCAGAAGGCGAATTAGATGATGAATATTTAAGTATTAAACAGTATAAAGCTGCGATAAAGAAACTTGGCACTTTAGAATATGATGAGTGTTTCGGTTATGTTCCGTTACTTGCATTAGGTGGAGAAGAGTCTGTAAACAATCTCAAAAAAGTAAAAATTCGTGAACACATAGCGTTAATTACTGAAATTTCGGGTGAAGTATAAGCGGTGAGTTAATAGGTAATCAATGCTTGCATTTAAATAAGAAAAGTATAGTAAGTCGCTAAAACTCCCTAAATAAGCTCTTGAACTTGTTTAGCAAGGCTTGGTTGCAATTGAAAATATTAAGCCAGGAGATATGGTTTATGCTGCAGATGCAGAAACATTAGAAGTATCTACTAAGCAAGTTCTTGAAACATATATCAGGGAAACATCAAGTCTTGTTCATCTCACAATAAACGGTGAAAATATTATTTCAACATATGACCACCCGTATTATGTAAAAGATAAAGGCTTTGTTAGTGCTGGGGCATTATGGATTGGTGCAGAACTTATTGATAAAGATGGAAATGTTGTCCTTGATTGAACAATTTATTGAAGGACTGTATAGTGTTAGCATCCAACTTGAATTGCTTGGTGTGATGAGTTTTTTGTCGTGACATAATGAATTCCTCCTCTTTTTTATTATACAGCACTTAAAGGGGATATCTCATTTTGTTTTGTACTATTTAGATGCTAACACTATATACTATATAGATAAGAAAGGAGTGCAGATAATGAATGAAGAATCAAAAGTAACACTGTATAATGTTGCAACTTTCGATCCAAACAGTCCTAATGCAGAAGAAGGAAAACTCGATTTCACCAATTTTGTAAAGACGTATAGCCATATGTATTATTTTCAGACTTGCCAATGGGTAGAGCAACAGATAGAAAAATATTTGCGTGAAGGATCACCGGATGTGGAGGCTTTCCTGAAAATTTTTGCGTGGAAAACAAATAAGATAGATCAGAAGCAGAGTTTATGCAAGAAAGATATTGTCTATATAGCAGGCGAAGATAAAAAGAAAAATTGGAACTTCAATAAAAAAGATAGAGTCGCAAGTGCTGTTACTCGTCACGGACTAATTGAAAAAGAAACAGTAAAAAAAGAGAATGGAGAAGAAGAAACGAAAACGCTCTATGACTTTCTAAATACGGCGGTAGATCTCAGTAAAAGTTATAGAAGCCTGAAAGAAAATGATAAAAAGGAAAAACAACAAAAATTCCTTGAAAAGTTGACCATAGCATCGCTCAAAGGTATCGGATCAGTCTATCTGATTACTTTTATGTATTTTATCACTCAAGGAGAAATGCGGATTTACGATATCTTTGCAATGATGGCGCTGGATGCGATTTATCCGAGCAATGTACAAGACGAGCTGTCTTTCGGCTCGCTGAATAGTTTATACATCGGAGCGAATGTTAAACCGCGAGATTTACCCCAGAAGGATCAGCTTGGGTTTAAAAACCTGTTTAGTGATAACAAGCGCTATAATAAGACTTATCAGATTTACATAAAGAAGCTGAATCAGTTCGTAGAAGATTATAACAAAGAACTCCCCGAGGGTCAGAAGGTCACATATGAAAAATGTAGGGATATCGACAGGGCACTGTGGGTTTACGGACACTTTTTCCAATAATATCATAAATGATTTACAGAGTAGTTTTACGCTGCTCTGTTTTTTATGCGCCGATTTTGTCCCATAGAATATGGTATTTATATTATAGGTGGCGGTGATATGGATAAAACCATAATAAATCTCGCAAATACCGTTACTAAACAAAAATCATTTGACAAGGAGGATAACAAGTGAACAGATATGAACAGATTATTTCCGCTTGCGGTTTTTCGGAAAAAATGGAGTGTTACCTGATCGGTTGTAAGCTTAATGATTATAATATGCTTGATATAATCCTCGGCGCGCCGCTCCCACTAACTGAAAAGAGAAAACTGTTGGAGCTGTTGAACACGCCGGACAGTGATGGATATGCCGATGTGTCAAAGTGCATCCGTGAGTTTGACGATGCGCTGGCTGCGTTGGAGTTGAAGAACAGCGAGATATTCACACTGTCCGAGTGTTGGTATGATGATGACATACTGGATGAAAAAAAGGCTTTTGCGGAGCCGTTCCTGTCTTTTCAAGCGGCTGCTGAATACATCAAAAAGTTGATAGAGGAAGAAACAAAGGACATAGACGACATCGACGAGTACATCTGCCGGACAGAGATAACAAAGTGGATCCCTGCCGGCAAAGGAAAAATGAAAGATGTTTACACCTACACTTTTGTCGGTAATGAAATTCATTATTTCAAGCGCATCGGCAATCTACCCCGTGACAGTTATAGAGGGTACAAAAGCAGTTTGGATTTGGATCTGCCGATCCCGTTCCAACCGGGAGACATCGTTACTCTAAACTCCCTTCCATTCAGAGCTGTAAAGGGCGCTGTTCTGTTGGAAGTAGAAAATTGGAATTGTTGCGGTGTTCAAATGCTTTATCTGCGTAAGAATAGAATAAACAGAAAAATCATATGGGAAACAGGCGCTTTAAAACACGGTGACGGTTGGGAAGGATACTTCCCTATGCTGTCGTCACTCTATCGCCTGTCTAAGTATGAGGGTGAGCTGTCCGGTGAAGAGCGCATTTTAAAGAATGTACAGAAACGTATATATCAAAATGAAGAAACCGGAAGGAAGCTGTGGAAATATATTCTCAAAACAGCACCGGACGAAGAAGAATTATTAAAGTATTTGGAGAACGAATCATCTATATGAATCCAAACATAAGCGCTGAGTATATAGATAAAATAAAGATAGCTTTCGGAATAGATTCAGAGCCGGTTATCAGATATAATCACAGCGAGCACAATAAGTGCCATATAGACAGATAAAAGCCAAAATTTGATTTGTGCGCTGAAAACAGTTGAGTAATTCTATAAGACAATTCATTTGGACATAAAAGGAGTTGTTACCGTGAGGGATTATGAAGAATTGACATCGGAATGGGAAGAACTGTTAGAAGTATTAAGATGCGGTCAAGCAGATTTGGATGCAGTAAAACATCTTATCTTTGATACATATCATTTCTTGAAAAACGATCTCAAGGGCGATTCTGTTTCGAGAAACAGATTAGAGCTGTACAAGTATATCAGTCAGGCTTGTCGTTCGCTGTACTTAGATTATCCGTTAGGGATGAAAAAATCAGACTCATTGGCGTTTTTTGAATTCGCTTCCGGCTTGTGCTTTGTGTTTGAAACGGGTTTTGTCGGATACGAGGGAAATTCTATGAGAGTGGATTTTTACAGTTCGATGGGCTTTGATAATTCCGAAGCTGATATGACGTCCTATGAATCGTTTGAAAAAGATTTTGATAAAGTTGCAGGTTGTTATCTGATAGAAGACGAAGAAGATGAATAAGCCACACTTATCATAAGGTTGTGCGTATTCTTAAAGGAGAATCAAAGGAAGATTTATAACACTGTTATAGCGTAATTATTTGTGATTTAACTTTAAAAGCAATTAGTATGAGGCGTGTGAGTTTGCAGCTCACACGCCCTAATCTTTTCTATTCACTTTTCCGTTTCCGATTCGGGAAGTACGCTTCCATCCATTCGATATATTCCTCCGGCGTTATTTTGCCGTCATAACATTCATCACGCTTGGTGATCGCCTGATAGCGCCACTTGTTAAATTCGTCCTCTTTCAGTTGATGAACCCGCACACGGGCGGCATAGCGCTTGTAGTATTTGTTGTAGATTGGAACCGCCTTATTGTCGGCGATTTTCGCCTTGTAGTTCTCCAACGCGGCAAGCTGCTGGCAGGTTCGGGTTTCTCCCTCGGCTATGCGGTCGCAGTAGTGCGTGTCATAATTACCTTTCATAATAAAGTATTTGCCGCAGCGCTTGCACTTTCGGAAGCGGACGTTTTGCTCCAGCATTTTTGTCAGCTCCAGCTCCAGCATATCTTTAATAGAACAGCAAACATATCTTGCGCTGATAAACATATGGTGCTGTAAAGTAAACAGAAGTGTGTTTGTGCTGATGCCGTACTTTTCCGCAAACGCCTTTTGCTCGTTGGTAGGCGTGAAATTCAAATTCTTTAAGGCGTTAATGATCTCTTTGCCAGTTGTACCGTAAGGCATTTTGTCTCCGTCCATAATGTTATGAGAGGTTCTGAATTCTTCTTTTCTTTCAAAGGATGTAGACATATCGTGAGAGTGTCTGTAGAGATAAAGCCGCTCGCTTGGGTATAAGCTGCCGAGGACTTCGGGATAAAAATCCTCGTCATAGCAAAACTCGATAAGCTCTAAAAACTCCTTTTGCAGAGCAAGCAAATAATTTCCGTAGCGTGCTATGCTTTTGCTCGTTTCGGTACTGCTTTTAATGAGCGGTGGAAATATCGCCGAATAGAGCGAAGCATAAGCGATGCTATTGATTAACGGAAAAGTAGTATCAAAATCATTATATGTCCTCAGCGTCCACTCTTCGTCGGACAGTTGACCAGGGTTCTTTTCTGTTTCATCTTCCGATTTGCTATGATATCCTTCTTCCTCTCCGATACGCTCCAATAGGCTGAATACCGTATATAGCTTTTTAACCGGAGTCAGAAAATCAGCATAAATAAAATCAAGAATACCCTCGCCGTAATTCAGCGTTACATTTGAGCCGCTCATAATATTGATCATAGCGTTTTTTAGTTTTCCTGTATCATCAGCGAACGGTCCTGCTAGACCTGAGGCTCGAAAGTTGTATTTGCTCTTAAATTTTTCAAAGTATTCCTGACATTCTTTTAAATTATCTTTTTCATAATCTATTTCTTCCTCGGCAGACTCATACGCTTTGTATGAACTGCCGAGTTTTTTTGCTTGTTCTCTTTCGTCAGCTTCAATAAGCTCGTCTATATAATCGTCACGCTCCCAAGAATCAACGACAATGTTGATGGTCTTCTTTTCGGGATAAAACTTTACCCTGTTATGGTAAAAGTCAAGACATACATTCTTTGAATTAGAGCGCAATATGCGGTATTTATCGTATTCGGAGAGCTCCTTGTTCGGTTTGTTTTCTGCCATTTCATCACCGGCTTTTTAGAAAATATAAATCGCTCAAAAATTAGATAATAAACATCACTCTAATATATATCATACAAAACCGTTGAACTTTTGTCAAGTTGTCGCTATAATGCGTTTAGATAATTCGAACATCTGTTTTGTGATTATCTAACAACAACTGAATGACCTTCTCAGAGATATCTCTCCCGGTGAAGTAGGCGACGATATGAGCGTACCAAGGGCGAGAAAAAACGACACAGCGCCGAAAAGGGTTGCCTGTCAGAGTCTGTTGGGGCAGAAAGGCAAAATACAAAACAAATAATCAGGAGGACCCAAAATGAAGAAATTTAACAACACCATCATTATCGGCATAGACCACGGCTACGGAAATATGAAAACGGCAAATTGCTGTTTTCCGACAGGCTTGATCGCCTATAACTGCGAGCCTTTATTCACTAAGGAACTGCTTGTCTATAACGGCAAATATTACTTGATTGGAGAAGAACACAAGGAATATATCTCCGACAAGTCCTTGGACGAGGATTTTTATGTGCTTACGCTTGCCGCTATCGCAAAAGAACTGAGCACGGAAAGTATTACCGAAGCTAACATCTATATCGCCGCAGGCTTGCCCTTGACTTGGACAAGCGGTCAAAAAGCTGATTTTTCTGCGTATCTTATGCGAAATAAGGAAGTCAGCTTTACATTCCATAAGCAGGAATACCACCTTCACATTGAAGGCGTGAGCATTTATCCGCAGGGTTATGCCGCTATTGCTCCCTACGCTTCCAAGCTGACGGGAGTAAACGTCATCGCAGACATCGGCAACGGCACAATGAACGTATTGTATATGGTCAACGGCAAGCCGAAGTCCGGCAAGATGTTTACCGAAAAATTCGGAACTTACCAATGCACACTCGCTGTCCGTGAAGCCTTTATGCAGCAAACGCAGCGGGAGCTGAATGACCATATCATCGAAGAAGTGCTGCGAACAGGCAAGGCTGATATTCCAAAATCAGACCTCGCTATTGTAAAAGCCGTTGCTGCGGAGTATGTCAACGGGATATTCCGCAGACTCAGAGAACACGGCTATGATGAAAACACAATGCGGCTTTGGGTAACCGGTGGCGGCGGTTGCCTGATCAAGAATTTCGGCAAGGTCAATTCAAAGAGACTCACCTTTGAAGAAGATATTTGCGCCGCTGCCAAAGGCTATGAATATCTTGCCAATGTTCAGCTTTTGGCAGGGATCGGATTATGAAGCCGTACACGCTGACGATTCGATTCAGGGAAACCGACGAATACGAAGCTGAGGTCGGCGCTTTTATGAGGGATTTGAGTAAGCACACAGATAAATCCAAAAACAGATTTATCATAGACCTTATCGGAGATTATATGAAGCGCTCAGAGCAGGAACAGCAGGAGGAAGCTATTATTGAAAAACTGCGCAAGATGATTCGTGAAGAACTTCAAGGCTTTGCAGTTACAAATCCCGATTCAGAGGATAAATCGGAAATGACCGAGGACGAAGAAGCTGCTAACGCCGCAAGCGTGCTTGACGATTTAGAGCTGTTTTGCTGACAGCAAATCGTATGAAATATGCTGTCACCGCTGTTTTCAATCAAAATGTGACAGCATTTTTGACAGCACGTCATTTGTTGATGATTCAAGGTGCTTTGGCGGTTGCAATACCCTAATGCACTATCTTATCGAGCAGACCGTCTGTACCCCCACAAATGGCGGACGGTAGGCTCGTCAGGGGATTTGTTCCCCTGAAATCCTATTTTGAGAAGGAAGGTATAAATATGACAGATACAAAAAAGCCAAACCGCAAACGCAAAATAGCGAAAAGGATTTGGCTGAATGAGATGGAAGAACGTGAGCTAAAAAGAAAAGCGAAAAAGGCAGGCGTTTCTCAATCAGGACTTGTCCGATCGCTCATACGGGGATATGAGCCGAAGGAAAAACCGGGCAAGGAATTATTTGAAGCGCTCCGCCAACTTTCTGCCATCGGAAACAATGTTCATCAGCTTGCAGCAAAAGCAAATGCGCTCGGATTTATCGACGCGCCTATGCTGCATAAAGAGGTCAAGGAATGGAGAGCGTTTCGTGTGGATATCGTTCGCCGCTTCATCTCTCCGGACGGAGGGTAAATATGGCAGTCAGTAAATTATGGTTGATAAACGAAGGCGGTCTGAGCAGGGTGCTTCAATACGCAGCCAATCCGAAAAAGACAAACAACAAACTCTACGTCAATGGTATCAACTGCGAACCGGAAACAGCCTATGAGGAGTTTACCGCGGTCAAGCACTCTTATGCCAAAACAGGCGGCATTGAAGCCTATCACGGCTATCTCAGCTTTAAGGAACAGGATATCACACCGGAGTTGTCGCTGAAAATCGGCACCGAATTTGCACAAGAGGTCTGGGGCAAACGGTTTCAGGTATTGGTTACCGTTCACACCGACACCGAACATCCTCATTGTCATTTTGTAATCAACTCCGTTTCATTTGTTGACGGCAAAAAACTTTGGGGAAAAGAAAAAGCGTGGTTCAAATTCAAACAGACAGCGGACAGATTATGCGAAAAATACGGCTTGTATTATAACCCGAAGCCCGTTAGAGGAAAAAGCTCATCATACCACTATAATCGAGAAAAGAAGGGCGAACCGACAAGATACTTACTCGCCCGTGAAGCGATGGAAAAAGCGCTGTTGCAATGCACCAACACGGCAGATTTACGATATACGCTCGCTAAACTCGGTTATGAGCTTACTATGAACGACAGGCGGAAATATTGGACAATCACGCCGAAGGGCTGTAAAAAGCCGATACGTCTTGTAAAACTCAGCGCTGATTACACGCCCGAAGGTATCCGCCACAGATTGGTGAACAACCGCTACGATCGACCGCCACGCATTGATTACAGGGATAACCGACCGAAGCAATACAATCTGCCAACTTGCGGCGATAGGATACTTCAAAGGACAAGCGGAATATACCGAATATATCTGTATTATGCGTTCAGGCTTGGCGTGATACACAGCTATCGCCGCCCTGATCCTGCAAAGCTGCATTGGATATTCAAGGAGGAGCTTGCTTATCTTGACCGGTTAAGCGAGGAAGTCAGGCTGATGGGCAGGGAGAAGATTTCCACCGATGTTGAGTTGTTGGCGTACAAGCACAAGTTGGAGGATAGAATACAAACATTTTCCGATGAAAGATCTGATTTACGAAAACACTCACGCCGTAAAATCAGCGCCGATGAATTAAAAGAAACCAAAGATAAAATAACGCATATAACAATTAATTTGAGAAAGCTCCGTCACGAGCTGAAGCTGTGCGAGCATATCGCAGAGCGGTCTAAGGTGATGGAGCAAGGCTTGGAGACTGTCCTTAACGACGAGCAAAAGACAAGGGCGAAGAACAAGAGCAGAGGATATGAACGATAAATTTAAAACGAAAGGAGATGAATTTTGATGAGCGATAAAGCGTTTCTAAAACTGCCGAGAGTATTGATCACAGAGCCGTTGCGGAGCAAGCTGTCGGATTCGGCAATCGTGCTGTATTCGTATTTGATCAGCTTGTATGAGTTGTCGGTCAGAAACGGAGAGAGATTTCGGGACGAAAACGGAAGGTATTATGTAGTGTGTCCCATCAGCACTGTTATGCGGCTGCTCAACTGCTGCAACAACAAAGCGGAAAGCGTGTATACGCAGCTTGAAAATCAAAATCTTATCTCCCGCAAACGGCAGGGACTCGGCAAGGCAAATTTGATATATGTGAATCCTATTGCGGAAAGTACCACAACCTATGCGAAAAACGCACACGACCAATGCGAAAATATAGATTCTGCAAATGCAAAAATCACATTTGCGGAAATGGGAAAAACGCATACTATCAAGAATGATTATTATCAAAAAGACTTGAATAAAATCTATCCATCTATCAGCTACGGGGATGCGATAGAGGATATTCGCAATCAAATTGAATATGATGTTTTGGCAGAACGCGGCTACGGCAGTGTGTTGGATGAAATCGTCAGTCTGCTTGCCGATACGGTGACATCCACCGCCGAAACTCTCAGGATAAATCAAATCAACATTCCGACAGACAAGGTTCGGTGGCGGCTCAAGCAACTGACTGCCGAACATATTGAATACGTTATCGGATCACTCGAAAAGAACACAACCGAAATAAAAAATATGAGAGCCTATCTGCTGACGGCTCTCTACAACTCTATTGATACTTTGGATACTGCCGCCTTGTACGGCGCTTGAAGGGAGGGTATATGCAGTGGAAGAAATCAAATTTATGAATACAAAGCAAGTAGCACAGGCGCTGGATTGCAGTATGCCTACGGCACGTCAGATTATGATGCGTGCGGATTTTCCGCTTATCCGAGTAGGCAAAAACTACAAGGTCAGCGAACAGGCATTTGTTGAATGGAGTAAAAAAAGAAGAGTTTAACGATTTAAAGTAAAAAACTATTGATTCTGAATCGTTTCTGATGTATGATGTTACTATCGGAAACGATTCGGCGTCTTTAGGTTCCGAAAGGACGGATATAATGAACACTAAAGGCAAGAAGCCGAAAAGAAAAGTAAAAATGGATTACGGTGACGGCTCTATTTACTTTGTAAAAAGCCGAAACTGTTACGCCGGACAGGTTTATCTTGAAATCGACGGCGAAAAAATCCGCAAGAGCGTTTACGGTAAGACCGAGCGAATTGTAAAGGACAAAATTCGTGAGCTTCAAATTCAGGCTAAAGCCGGTGCGTTTAAGAAGGTTGATAAAACGACCTTTTATGAACTGGCTGAAAAAATGATAGAGGAGCAGGTTGCTCTGAACGAAATCAGACAATCCACCTACAAGCGCAAGCTGGAAACGCTGAAAATGCTCAGCTCTTTGTCCGATAAACAGCTTCGCAAAATCACGGAGGATGACATTATCGCATACTTCAAGGATAACCTCGATTATGCGCAGTCAACGCTCAACAAGCTGTATCAGCTGCTCGGCGCTGTTTTCAAAAAGGCAATGAAAAAGGGAATCATCAGCAAAAGTCCGCTGGAGGATTTGCGTGTCCCGAAATCCCACAAGAAAACGGACAAGGTCAGAGCGTTAACGGTAGAGGAGCAGGCACGGTTGCTTGATGTGCTGAATAACAACGACATCAATTACTCCGAGATAATGCTGGTTTCTATGTTCACCGGAATGCGCGGCGGAGAGATTTGTGCGCTAAATATCGAGGACATTGATTTTCAAAACAACTGTATCATCGTGAACAAGACCACATCACGCGGCGGCGACAATTCGGTTATCGTCAACGAAACGAAAACAGAAGCCGGTATGCGCAAGGTTTTGATTAACAACGATTTGGCAGCTTTTTTGAAGGAGTGTATCGGTGAGAGAACCGGCGGCTCATTGTTTGTTTCAAGCAACAACAAGCCGGTCACTACACAGCAGGTCAACTATTATTTTTGGAACACCTTGAAGCAATACGATATTCAAGACAAATCGCTGCAAGGAAAGCTGACCTTCCACTCGCTCCGTCATACCTTTGCCACGCGCTGCATCGAAAGCGGCGTGCCGCCGAAGGTCTTGCAGAAAATACTCGGTCACAAGGACATCTCTGTTACGATGAACGTATATTGTGATGTTTTTGAAAAATTTGAAGCCGCTCACCTGAACGCTGTTGACAAGTATATGAAACTGAACAATATCGTATTGGGAAAATCCGAAACAAAAACCGTAAAGGTTGCATAAACAGGGCAAATCGCATTCAAAATCGCAGTCAAGCCGCTGCAAGCCACTGTTTAAGCCATTTAAAATGACTCCCGCAACCACTAAGAAACGGCTTAACCGCTAAGGTTTTGCCGTTTTTCTTTTTGTCTATTTTTAATTAACTTTTCATGTTTCCCCCGAATTTCCCTCCGATGATGTTTATTTTTAATATTTTATTCATATAATCATAAAAACAGCCTGAGTATCAATAACAAATACTCAGACTGTTTTTTGTTTATGCCATAATTATTTCAATTAATTTAGAGATAATGCTTTTATTGTACTCTTCATACATAGTATTGTTAAATACATTGTTTTTGTACATCTCAGGGGTTACATTAATTGGTATATATTCATTGAAATTACTTTTCCATTTTACTTTTACACCATAACCTAAGCTGTCGTAATTATCGAAGCTATCTATTACAACACCTACTGCTTTTATGTATATTTGATTTTGTTTAGGAGTAAAAGATTTTATATAAATAATATCTCCTATTTTAACTGACTTTATCATCTGATATAGGGCAGGAGCATCATTTTCGCTCCAACCAATACAAGCGAATCCTTGGTTTATAAAGTCTTGTGTTTTATCAGTGCCGTTATCCCCTTTGTAATATGCACCAATTCCCCAAACTGCCACTTCTAATCTCTCCTTTTTTATTTTATTTAGCTGCGTGACCACGCATATTTGTACATAGAAACTGTACGATAATTAAGAGTTCTATACACATAATATGAAGTCGAATAATCACCACTTAGAATTTGCGCCATATCGCTTTTTCGAGAAAAATACCCCCATTCGTAATCAGTATAATAATAGGATACTCCAGAAGAATTATAATCCCAATTGCTAAAACTAAACAGAAGAATAGCTCCCTTTTGTTTTTTACTTGAATTATATGTAGTTGTCCAACCATTAGTTTCTTCAAAAGTTGCATTGCTTAATGAACTATTATAAAAAGCATATTCTCCAATATATGTAGTTGCACTTGGTATTGTGATTTCAGTTATTGAAGTACACCCAGAGAAAGCATACTTTTGAATCGATTGCAAACTACTTGGTAATATAATATTCGAAAGTAATGTACAATCATAAAACGCATATTCTCCAATTTTTGTGATACTGTCAGGAATTGTGATTTTAGTTAAATTTGATAAATTCATAAAAGCCTTATCAGCAATTTGTGTTACTGCTTTGCCATTGTAAGTAGAAGGAATTTCAATGCTGTCAACATTTTTTGCACCATTACCAGCAGAGACACTATATGTATCATCAGATAACAGAGTGAAAATTAATATTTCTTTATCTTCTGTAGATGTTCCTGACCCAATACTACCAAGATTATCCGTAGTACCGTCTGTGTAGGTTACAACCAGCTCACCGTTGATGATTTCCATATCGGCAATACCTCTGCCGTCAGCACCTTTTTCGCCTGTGTCGCCTTTATCTCCTTTGTCACCCTTGTCGCCTTTATCACCCTTATCACCTTTTTCACCCTTTACATTTCCAAGGTTGTAAACTGTGTTGTCAGTCATAAGAATACTCAAATTACCGTCAGTTGACAGGGTAACAGTTTTTATGCCCACGCCGTCAGCACCATTTTGTCCGTCAGCTCCGTTTGTGCCATTCGTACCATTAGTTCCTACAACTTTGCCGATATTATTGGTTTCGCCGTTTGTATAGGTCAATATCAATTCTCCGTCAGCATTGATTTCAGATTTTGAAATTCCAATGCCGTTCTCGCCCTTTATGTTACCGAGATTTAATATTGTACCGTTTGTAAGCTCAACGCTTAATGCACCCTCGGTTGAAATTGTGACATTTGCAATTCCGACACCGTCAACACCGTTAGTACCATCTTTTCCGTTTGTTCCGTCTTTGCCGTCAGTACCATCCTTGCCGTCTGCTCCATCTTTGCCCACAATACAGCCAAGGTTTATGCTTGATGAATCAGAGAAAGTAAGTATAAGCTCACCGTCAGCGTTTATCTCAACATTAGAAACACCAATGCCGTCTTGTCCGTTTGTTCCGTCGATACCATCCTTACCATCAATACCATTTGTGCCGTTGACGCCATCTTTTCCATCAGTACCGTTCTTACCGTCTGTTCCATCTTTTCCGACTACAACACCTAATGTTTTTGATGTTCCGTCAGTATATTTGATTACAAGTTGACCGTTGTTATCAATTGAAGTCTCAGCTACTCCAATACCGTCTTGACCGTCTGTACCATTTAAACCGTCAGAACCTTTAATATTTCCAAGATTAAGTTCAGTGTTATTTGTAAGAACTATGCAAAGTTCATTCGAGGAATTTATCGCAATGCTCTCTATACCAACTCCGTCTTCACCGTTAAGACCATTTTCTCCATTCGTTCCATTAACACCGTCTTTACCATCAATTCCGTTTTTACCGTCAACTCCATCTCTGCCATCTTTTCCGTCCTTACCGTTTGTACCGACAATTACACCGAGATTTTCAACAAAGTTATTTGAATATGTAAGAACAAGTTCACCCTTAAGATTTATTTCAGATTTTGCAATACTTATTCCATCTTTTCCATCAAGACCATTTGTACCATCTTTACCATTAGTTCCGTTTATGCCATCTTTGCCGTTCTGACCGTCTTTACCATCTGTTCCATTCCTGCCGTCAATACCATCCTTACCGTTCGCACCTATTACATTTCCAAGATTTGAACGCTGTCCGTTTGAATATGTCAATACAAGCTCACCATCTGAATTGATTTCTGAGTTTGTTACACTAACACCGTCTTTACCATTCATTCCTGTTACTTTGTCAAGATTTACAGTTTTACCATCTGAAAAAACAATAACAAGTTGACCGTCAGAATTTATACTTGCATTAGAAATTCCTATACCATCAGCACCATTTTTACCGTCAGTGCCGTTTATACCATTCTTGCCATCAACACCGTTTATACCATCTCTACCATTAGTTCCATTTAAGCCATCATTTCCGTTCTGACCGTTTGTACCGTTCTTTCCGTCTATTCCATTTTTACCATCCGTACCATTTTTACCATTAGAACCATTCATACCATCTTTACCGACAGCTTTTCCGAGATTGATTTCTGAATCATCTGACAATACTATAAGCAAATCGCCATTTGAAGAAAACTTTGCCGTTTTAACACTAACAACCTCATTGGATGAAGCTTTTAATGATTCTATCCATTCTTTTTCTGTTCCTTTGTAACCATTATCAACTGCAATTTCATAAGCAGATTTACCTGAAAGTGATGTGAGCCAATCCTGAACAGTACCGTCATATCCGTATTTCACCGCAAGTTCATATGCTGAAAGTCCGTTTTCCACTTTTTGATTACCATTATAAACCGTAATTCCAAGCATGCCTATCAAAAGCAGCAAAACAAGAACTACACATAATATTTTGTAGAACCTACCGAATTTTTTCTCTGATTTTTGAATATTAACCGCATTTTGTTCCATAGTATTACCTCCAATAAAACTAAATAATGCCTTTGCTTTATTTTACAACTGCATTCTAGTTTTGTCAACGAGTTTCTAGTATTTTTAACCATTATTTCATATCTTCATTTAAAATAATTATGGGTGATTACTATGAATTTCAGCGAAAAATTACGTTTGCTTATAGATGAAGAAAATATTACGCAAAAGCAATTTGCAAATGACCTCAATATTGCACCGTCAACAATAGGCGGATATGTTCAAGGTGTAAGTGAACCTGACTTTGAAACTTTAAAAAGAATAGCATTATATTTTAATGTATCCGCCGATTATCTTTTGAATATTCCCGAGAACAAAACCAATAATCTTGCAGAAGAAGAATTACTGCGTGTATTCCGTTCAATGACAAATGAACAACAACAGCTGTACATTGAACAAGGAAAAGTCTTTGTCCGAGCTAACAATCAACTAAAATTAAAAAGCAAAGCAAAATCATCATAATTGATTTTGATAAAAACTGCCCTTATCTATTATAAAATAAGGGCAGTTTTTCTTTTTTTGTTATTCCAACTTTAACAAAAATAAATTTACCTTTCGTCATTTCTCAAATAATTTATAAAAATATAGACTTTTGTGTGTACTTTTGGTATAATAAAAATAATTATAGGCTTATACAAATTTAACAACATAAAGGCGAATTATTATGAAAACTATAGATTTAATAGTACCGTGTTACAACGAAGAAGAGGGACTTGAGCATTTTGTGCTTGAAACCAATAAGGTTATTGACTCAATGCCCGAATATTCATTTCGATATATCCTCGTCAATGACGGCAGTAAAGATAAAACTTACCTTGTTATGAAAAAGCTCGCAAAGCAGTTTTCCAATGTAAAGTATATTTCATTTTCAAGGAATTTCGGTAAAGAGGCGGCTATGTACGCAGGACTTCAACATTCCACCGCCGATTATGTGGTGGTTATGGACGCCGATTTGCAGCATCCGCCGACACTTTTCCCACAAATGGCAGACGCTCTCGAAAACGAGGGCTACGATGTCTGCGCCACAAAGCGTGACGAACGAGAGGGCGAAAGCAAATTCAGAGGAATTTTCTCAAAAATGTTCTTTGCTCTTTCAAATAAACTCACCGATACCAAAATGCCTTACGGCGCTATGGATTTCAGAATGATGAAAAGACAGGTCGTCGATTCTATTCTTGAACTCGCCGAAGTTCAGAGATTTTCAAAGGGAATATTCTCTTGGGTAGGTTTCAACACAAAATGGATTTCATTTAAAACCGTTGACCGTCAGCTTGGACAGACAACATGGAAATTCTCAAGTCTTTTTCGTTATGCGATTGACGGAATTACCTGTTTTTCGGTTGCTCCCCTCCGTTTTACGGCAGTAATGGGTGCGATAATCTTTGTTATTTCGCTTATCTATATAATGATAACCCTTGTTCAGACATTGTTTTTCGGAATTACCACACCGGGTTATGTAACTACCTTGTGTGCGGTTCTGTTTTTGGGCGGAATTACCGAAATGTCTATCGGTATTCTTGGCGAATACATAGGCAGAATTTATATGGAAACCAAGGACAGACCGATTTACATAACAAAATTCTCTAATTTTGAGGACGAAAACAACGAGGAAAAGGAATGATTATGGGCGATTTTATAAAAAAGTTTTTTGATATAAAGTTTTGGAAGTTTATTCTGGTCGGCGTAATCAATACCCTCGTTGGCAACGGCTTGCAGTTTGTGCTCTTTGCGCTTTTTGCGTGGGACAGATACGAATGGGGTGTGTGGCTCGCCTCGGCTCTCGGATACTTAATCGGCAGTATTGTAAGCTATTTTCTTAACAAATACTTTACATTTAAAAATACAGAAAAGGGTTGGAAACCGATTTTACGCTTTGCGCTGAACATTGCCGTTTGCTACGCACTATCGTATTGCATAGCGATTCCGCTAATCAAATGGATTTGTACGGCGAATAATTTTACAATGTTCTCATTTACGGTTGAACAGTTTGCAGGCTATACCTCAATGATACTCGGCTCTTGCCTGTTTGTAGCGTTCAACTACATAGGACAAAGATTCTTTGCCTTTAAAGAAAAGAAATGATAAAACAAGAATACTCCCGACATTAACATAGGTTATATCGGGAGTATTGCGATTTTTAAACGGTTATTTTTTAAATTGAGAGAAATTAGAGATTACCTGAATTTTTAACCGATTATAAAAGCTTGGTCAACCTTTTATAATTGTTTGGCAAAATACTACCCTAATCATTAAAACAAAGATGTGATATTATGAGTAAAGCGATGAACATTGCCAAAAAAATATCCAAAAGTCCTCTTGCACCGCTTGCAAAAGTTGCGTTTGATATATTTGCAAAGGTACAGTTCGGATATTTGAATTTAAAATGGAAAATCAGCGGAAAGAAAATGCCGACTGCCGAGCAGGCACACGAAGTTACACAAAATGTAACATTTATGTTCAAGTCCTTTGAAAGGCAAAAGCAGGCAAAAAAGCTGTATAAAAACATTCAAAAACACTACCCCGGTGCAAAAGTGGTGATTGCAGACGACAGCAAAGTTCCGCTTGAAATAAAAGCAAAACACAATCCGCCTACCGTAATTCATATGCCGTTCAACAGCGGACTCAGCAAGGGGCTTAATCTCGCACTTGCCGAGGTTAAAACCGAGTATTTAATGCGTATGGACGATGACGAGCTTTTAACTCCGCTTTCAAATATTTATGACGAGCTTAGTTTTCTTAAGTCGCACAAAGACATTGACCTTGTCGGATTTGTGCCTCTTACCGCAGGCAAATGTACTCCTGTGCAGAGAATCGCCCGAAATTACAATGAATTTGATATGAAAAATGCCTATAAACCGCTTAAAATACCGCATTTGACAAAGATAGACGAAAACCATATTGTATATGGAAAAGTCCCGAATATTTTTCTTGCGAGAACGCAGAAAATCAAAGAAATAGGCTGGGACGATAACATAAGAATGATAGATCACCACGAGTTTTTTCTCCGTGCGGCGGGAAATATTGTGTCGGTAATGAATCCGAACACGGCAGTATTTCACATTCACAATCCGTTTGACAATTATTACAACAGTTTCCGCAGTGATTTCAGAGATGATTTTTACTATATAAAAGGCAAAATGCTCGCAACAAGAAAGTCCTTGCGACAAGATAAAAGTTAATAATAAATAAAGTATCGACATTGCTGTTCATACAAAAGCCGTGATATGCTTTATAGGTAAAAAACTGAAAGTCTATTAATAACTATCGGATAATAAAAAGTTTTGTCAAACTTAGTCTTAGCACGCAAACAGTCAAGCTGTTTACACCCGACAGATTGCTATGACATAAAATTTTATCCCTTGTTTTTGTAGATTTTTGACAAGTACATTGGTACTACTGACAATTTAACTCCTGCAATATTGTATCAAACGCAAAACACCCTCTCCGCTTGGAGAGGGTGAAATTTTGCGTTGTTTTATTATTCACTGCCATATTTTTGCTTTACTAATATATGAGAAATATTTTCCACATCGGATTTTTTAAGTTTTATAAGCATATTGCAGCAAGCGTAGTCATCAGTCTTAGGCCATGCGTAAATATCTATTCTTGAAACAATCAACTGATTTCCGTCTGCACTAATGGACTCAATAAAAGAATAATCATTAGAACCGATAATACCGATATGTGCATATAAGGCATTTTCCTTAAAAAATTCATCGTCAAAATCCGATGATTCAGCTTTGAATAAATCACAAAACTGTTCCTTTGAAGTTATAAGAAAATTACATCTTTTTATTGAATCAAATTCATTCATTGTAACAATACCGTTGTGTTCATCGTATATAATCTCATACGGTATGCCTTTACCGGGTATTTCTTCATCATAATAGTAATATTGTGTTTCTTCGGTAACATTATTATACGAATCACCCAGCGGTTTGTAACACTCATAATCTGTACCGACTATCTTTTTCTGAATTTCCGACACATCGCTTACATTAAAACTGCCGTCACCGTTAAAATCAAGGTGTTCGAGCATTGCGCCTGTGATTACTTCGTTGCCGACAAGCTGTAACTGCAAAGCCGTAACATCGGATATATCTACAGCATTGTCCGCATTGTAGTCACCGATTTTTGTATATGTAAACTTTTGATTTTCTGCCGCAAATGCAGGGATTACCGCTGTTGCACCCATACACAGCGCAAGTGCCGTTGATACTAATATTTTAGATTTTTTCATAGTCCTGCCTCCCTTTTTCATTA
>OHEM01000284.1_pt1 | contig 23896 bp, 17 predicted proteins | sample 1567281 | NCBI WGS metagenome assembly OHEM01 (sample SAMEA3879537, study PRJEB24766) | human gut metagenome | biome: human-associated habitat; feature: feces | place: USA | collected 1985/1987
TAATAACTATAAGATTCCTAAAGATATTGTCCCACAGGATTTAAGCCTGCATAGTTGCATGGAATTAATCAGGATACAGGACGAGAAAGGTGTTACCTCAGCACCAAAAAAGAAATTTGCAAAAAAGAAGTAAATATCTTTTGGAAAGCTTTCGGTTTATTTCTATATTTGCCCATTAATATCTTTATATTTCATTAACATATGAAACAAACAATATTTGTAAAGACATTAATGGGCATATTTTGTATCCCATTGATATGTAGTTGTGTAGACAATGAACGTGATTTATTTCAAGAACCCGAGAAGATTCCCAAAGAACAGTTCTTTGATTTCGACATGAATCAAAGTTTAGCCTTAGATATTGACTATGGCTTTAAGGAAGAATATACGGTTCTTTTTGAGATTTATGACCAAGATCCGATCGAAGTAAATGACAAAGATGGTAGTTGGAAGAAAAAAGAAGTAGAACCCTTTTATCGGGCTGCAACTGACAAACATGGTAAATTTAGTGAAGATGGAATAAGTATACCGGCTGATATCTCAGAAGTATGGCTATCATCCGACTATCTAGGTACAGCATCTCCGGTAAAACTAACAATTAACGCCGATCATCGTATTTCTTTCAACCAAAATGACTATGTTAAGTCCCTGCTTGAAAAAGCATCAACCCCGATAAGCAGAGGGGCAACAGCCAATCAGCACAAATATTTGGATGTCTGGACACTGCTGCCTGGTATGGACTGGGATGACAACGGACGTCCCAATAACTTATCAAAAGAAAAGAATATTCCTCCTGCTGATGTACTTTATAATATAAAAAGCATCTTCGACAAAGCGGGAGGAAGGAACATTCATGATAACTATCCTGAGTTCTTTAATGGTGATATGATATCAGATATCCCTATCACTAAAGATACAGAAGTTAGTCTAGTATTTGTTAACAGTAGTGCCGCATGGTATAATACAGTAGGGTATTACACTTATCCGACCAGCGAAATACCGACCATAGAAAACATCAAAAGGATATTAGCATTCCCAAATGCTTCTCCTATTTATAAAACAGCCGGAGTAGGAGCTTTAGTCTGTGGTGATGAAGTTAAACTAAAATACTGGAATGAAGACACGGGAAAATTTGAAGACAAATTTCCTAAGGGCGTCACTATTGGCTGGTATCTGCAAGGTATGGGATTCAGAAGCACACCTTCAAACGGAGATTCACAAGGCGATCTCGTAAAAGGAATGGGCCCTCGATACTCCACCACAATTTTGAATGAACCGGGAAAGGAAGGCGTACAAAGACAAAGAACCATATCGTTACGGGACAGTAAATCTAATCAGATTGTTGCTATCGGATTTGAGGACAACATAGACCTCGATTACTGTGATGCAATTTTCTATGTTCACATAGCCGAAAAAGATGCTATTGATGAAGGTGTAATTCCCGAGTTACCAACAGATCCGGAAGGTCCAACTGATGAAGACAACTATACTTCTTATTCCGGGATATTGACATTCGAAGACTTATGGCCGGAGCAGGGAGATTACGATATGAATGACGTAATGATACGATATACCAGTAAAGTATATAAATCAATACTGACCAATCGTATCTATAAGGTTGTTGACGAGTTCACTCCATTACATCGTGGAGGTTATTTAGTGAATGGTTTTGGTTATCAATTGCATAACACTACTAATAGCGATATTAGCAAAGTTACTATTGAAAGCCCTTCGTATGCGCCCAAATCCCAATATATGCCCGGAGAAACAGAGGCTGGTCAATCACATCCTACAATCTTGCTATTTGATAATATGGCAATATTTGATAATAAAGAAGAAAAAGCCAGGAAATACACTGTAACTATCCAAGTAAATGATGTTACTTCGAAAAGTATATTGCCACCTTACAATCCGTTTATCTTCGTAGGATCTGGCCAAGCCAGAGGTAGAGAAGTGCACTTGGTAAAATATCCTCCTACTGATAAAGCCGATCTTTCATTATTAGGAACAGGAAAAGACGTATCCAGGCCAGAAGAAGATTTATATTATGTTTCAATAGATCTGATGCCGTTTGCACTCAATATGCCGGTTAGTGAATTCCCGATCCCTGAGGAAGGTATAAGAATAGACGAATCGTATCCGAAGTTTACGACATGGGTTAAATCTAATGGCGCACAAGCTAAAGACTGGTATAAGTATCCTAAGAAATAACAATTATCAGCATAAGAAACAGAATCGGGCAGGCAAGGCTTGAACTTTGTCTGCCTTTCTTTTTTACTTTATCCTACCTTAAATCCCCTATCGGTATACACTCTATCAAACAAAGAGAGAGGGGAATCATACGACACGCAACATATTTATAAAATGATCTAACGGGATTCCTTTCATTATATACATAATGAAGAAACCCCGTAGAAAGATATTTTGTTCAGAGAATGTCTTACATTCTGGAAGGTACTTCAATACCCAGTAAACTCATACCCAAACGCACGACTTTGGCCACATTAGCCGACAGAGCGATACGGAACACTTTCACCGCTTCGTTCTCTTCGCGCAAAATACTGAAGTCATGGTAGAACTGGTTGTATTCTTTCACCAAATCATAAGTATAATTCGCAATAATAGACGGGCTGTAATCTTCCCCTGCCTGCTTGACAACAGCAGCAAAGTCGGCAACCATTTGAATCAGCCCCTCTTCTTTTTCGCTCAATTCAATACCAGCAGGAATCTGTCCGGGAACCACAATACCCGATTCGGCAGCTTTACGAAGCACAGACTGAATACGAGCATAAGTATATTGAATAAACGGGCCTGTATTACCATTGAAGTCGATAGACTCTTTCGGATTAAACGTCATATTTTTACGCGCATCTACTTTCAAAATGAAATATTTCAATGCACCCAGACCGACGATACGGGCAATATCATCAGCTTCTTCCTGTGTCAAACCATCCAATTTGCCAAGTTCCTGTGAAGTTTCTTTAGCAGTGGCAATCATTTCTTCCATTAGGTCATCAGCGTCCACCACCGTACCTTCACGAGATTTCATCTTGCCCTCCGGCAACTCTACCATTCCATAAGAGAAGTGAACCAGGCTCTTGCCCCACTCAAAACCGAGTTTGTCAAGCAGAATAGAAAGCACCTGAAAATGATAGTTTTGCTCATTACCTACTACATAAATCATCTTGTCAATAGGATAGTCTGCAAAGCGAAGTTTAGCTGTACCGATATCTTGCGTCATATAAACAGATGTACCATCGCCACGAAGAAGCAACTTATGATCCAAACCTTCAGCAGTCAGATCCGCCCAAACAGATCCGTCCTCTTTTTTGAAAAAGAAACCTTTTTCCAGCCCTTCCATAACCTTCTCCTTCCCTTCGAGATAAGTGTTGGATTCATAATATATCTTGTCGAAGCTGACACCCATTTTCCGGTAAGTTTCATCAAATCCGGCATACACCCAGTTATTCATCATTTCCCACAATCCGCGTATTTCCGGGTCACCGGCTTCCCACTTCACCAACATTTCACGAGCTTCCTGCATCAAGGGAGAAGCAGCTTCCGCTTTCGCCTTAGCTTCATCCTCACTCATTCCCTGTGCCGCAAACTCAGTCATAAGTTCCTTTACCTCCGCTTTATAATGCCTATCGAAAGATACATAATAATCGCCAACGAGGTGGTCACCTTTTTTGCCGGAAGTTTCCGGGGTTTCACCGTTTCCATATTTCTTCCATGCCAGCATGGATTTACAGATATGGATACCACGATCGTTTACGATATTTGTTTTTACTACCTTATTACCATTTGCCGCCACAATGTTAGCCAATGCGTTACCTAAAAGGTTATTACGCACATGACCTAAATGAAGAGGTTTGTTCGTATTCGGAGAAGAATACTCAATCATCACCAATGGCGAAGTTTCGGTAGCTTTCACCAGACCATATTGTTCGTCAGCCTGAATTTCATTCAGCAAATCGATCCACGTAGCCGATGCGATAGTCAAGTTCAGGAAACCTTTTATCACATTAAAAGCTGCTACTGCCGGTTCGTTCACCTTCAGATATTCACCGATTTCCTGCGCCGTCTGTTCCGGTCCTTTTCTTGACATTTTCAGAAAAGGGAACACGACCAGCGTCAGATGTCCTTCAAATTCTTTTTTGGTCTTTTGAATTTGCACCATTTTTTCAGGGACTTCCTGACTGTAGAGTGCTTTCAGTCCGCTAATGACGGACGCTACAAGTTTATCTTCTATCTTCATAATCAAGTTGTTTCTTGCGCGCAAAGATACGAAAAACTCGCCCGATTATGGATGGATTCAGGAAAAATAATGTAAACTATTGGGTTTTCAGGGAGATACGCAGCATTATTCCGCATTTGTAAACGTGTGCTTTGAAGCTGTTTTTTGAATAGTTAAGCGGAAAAATTGCTACCTATCCGTTGCCCATTCCAGTTGTATGGAGTTGTTTGAAAATCCTTTTTGCTCCGACCATAAAGAACGCAGTTTTATCATTTTGGCTTAGCGAAGGTACTTATTTTTTTTGAGATATGAAAAATATAGGTTCCGGAAGTCAATGGTGATAGCTTTGTCTATGTTTGACGATATTTTACATGCCGATGATTAACTCTGTCTCCGTTAATTTTGCAAACAATGGAACAGATTATGAATCAAACAGATGTAAAGGTTTCGTTCTACCTTAAAAAGAGCGAGGCGGATGCCAAGGGAAATTGTCCCGTAATGGCACGGCTTATTGTCGGCAAGTACTCTGAAACAGCATTCAGTGTTAAGCTTCGTGTGCCACAGTCTTTGTGGTTATCTGGACGTGCCTGTGGGAAAAGCGCTGCGGCCCGAGACATAAATAACAGGCTGGATGAAATACGTGCAGCTGCTTTCAGTATCTATGCGGAACAATCCGCAAACCGTGAAGTTGTTACTGCAGAAGAAGTAAAACACCAGCTTTTGGGAATGGCTCCGGAACAGGAAACCTTGTTAAGCTATTTCAGGCTTTTCATGAGAAATTTCGAGAAACGTGTTGGGATTAACCGGACGGAAAGCAGCTTGAACGGTTATCGAAATTCCTATGATCATCTGGTTCGTTTCTTACAGTCACAATACAAGTTGTCAGACATTCCTTTTGCAGCATTAGACCGTTCTTTCATTGAAAAATTCGATTTGCATTTGCGTACGGAATGTCATTTGGCTCCAGGAACGATTGTAAATCTTACTGTAAGGCTGAAAACAATTGTCGGAGAAGCGATTGCGGACGGTATCATTACAGCGTTTCCTTTTGTGGGTTATGAACCGACGCATCCGCAATCGGAACAAAAATATCTTACAACAGAGGAATTGAACAGAATCATGACCACCCCTTTGCATAGTCGCACCCTTTATCATGTACGGGATTTGTTTTTGTTTTCCTGCTATACTGGTATTCCTTATAGCGATATGTGTATGCTGACAAATGAGAATCTTTCCCTTGCTGAAGATGGCATTTGGTGGATTAGGAGTTCACGCAAGAAAACCGGTGTAGATTTTGAAATACCGCTTATGGAATTGCCGCTTCATATCATTGAAAAGTACCGGGATGTGGCTCCTGAGGGAAAGCTTCTTCCTATGTATTCCAACAGTTCGTTGAACCATTATTTGAAACAGATAGCCGTACTCTGTGGCATAGAACGCAAGCTGGTCTTCCACGTGGCCCGTCATACCTATGCGACCGAAATCACCCTTTCCCATGGTGTACCACTTGAAACGGTCAGCAAGATGTTGGGACACAGCAGAATTGGTACTACACAGCTTTATGCAAAGGTTACAGACAATAAGATAGATACAGATACAAAAGCATTGGATAAAAAAATTGCTGAGAGGTTTTCTGTAGTTATTTGATAATGGCAAAAAATAGGATTATGAAAAGAAATACTGATAATATGGAAATCAAACGTCGCAGTACATTTGCGATATTGTTTTATATAAACCGTACCAAAATCCGTAAAGACGGAACATGTCAGCTGCTGTGCAAGATAAGCATAGATGCCAAATGGGAACAGATAGGAACGAAAGTGTCTGTCAATCCTGCCGTTTGGAATCCGGAAAAGGGACGGGCTGACGGCCGCAGTGAGAATGCTATTACCGTCAACCGGGCCATTGATGATCTGACAAAAGAAATCAAGGAGCATTATAGGCGGATTAAGAACAGTCTGGGATTTATTACGGCAGAGCAGGTAAAGAATGCTGTGATGGGAGTCGGTCAGAAACCGCTAACTCTGCTGGCTCTTTTCAGAGAGCATAACGAGGAGTTCAAGAAGCGTATCGGGGTGGATCGGATAAAGGAAAGTTATGATTCCTACTTGCGCTCATATAAGCACCTTTCTGCTTTTGTGCAGGAAAAACGTGGTATAGAGGATGTTCTTTTACGGAATCTTGATCGTGTTTTTTATGATGACTTTGAACTGTTTCTCAGGACGAACAGGAACTTAAGTCCGAAGACAGTACATGAACACCTTTATAGACTGAAGAAGATGACTATGAGGGCTGTCAGTCAGGGAACAATACGCCGCGATCCTTACTGTCGTCTTCATCCGGAATTACCCAAACGGAAAAGTCGTCATCTGAAATTGGAAGATCTGAAGACACTGCTTACAACCCCGGTCGAGAAGCCACAGCTTCAGTTTGTCCGAGATATGTTCATTTTCTCCACCTTTACCGGACTTGCCTATGCAGATTTGAAAAGACTGACTGTTAATGATATTATACAATCTGAGGATGGTTCGTGGTGGATTCATATCCAACGTCAGAAAACAGGGACATTGTCTTCTGTACGGCTGTTGGATATTCCGTTGAAGATAATTGAAAAGTATCGGGAACAGCGTCATGATGACAAGGTTTTCAATTTATACAAGCGTGAGTATTTCATTATGCTTACCCGTAAGTTAGGTGAGGTATACGGTTTTGAACTCACATTCCATAAGGCGCGACACAATTTCGGAACTCATATAACTCTTTCAATGGGCATTCCAATTGAAACGGTCGGTAAAATGATGGGCCATATGCGAATTGAAACTACGCAGCTTTATGCTAAAGTCACCGACAAGAAAGTAGATGAAGACATGAAACGTCTGAAGGCAGCTGGTCTAAGCCAAACATCCGGCTTATATGAGGAGGATATTATAGTAAGGAAACAGAGACGAAAATCCCAAAGCCAGCTATCAGAAAATAAAGAAACGACCTTGTAACGAGGCCGTTTCTTTTGCATTGTTTCATACCCATCGCTGTTCTTCCCTGCATCTTTTATATGCGTCGTCAAGAACTTTCTGTATGTCTGACTCTTTGTAAAGGGCTTTTCCCTGCACAAGGTAGTAAGGTATCACACCGAGGGTCCGGTATTCCTGCAAGGTACGCCGGCTTACTTTCAACAGCTTTGAAAGTTCCTCGTCCGTGAGGAAATAATCACTGTGGAATGCGGGTCTCGGAGCCGTCCTTATTGCGTCTATCATACGCTCCATGTTTTCCAGCCCTTTGAAAATAGTATCAATCCGCTGGTCCTTTCTGTCTATAAGATCGTAACTCATGGCTTTCTTTTTTGTGGGTGATAACTTGATTCCAACATGTTTTGCACATCTTCCGGCTTGTAGAAGAACTTGTTCTTGACCCGGGTGAAAGGCAACAGCCCTTTCTCACGATATACCTGAAGCGTTCTCTTTGATATGCGGAGAATCCCGCATACCTCCTGATTGTCCATCCATTTTTTCAGTCCTGCATCTTTGGCCGGATTGCATATACCAGTGACTTTTTTCTCTATCATGCTGAATCGGACAACCAGTTCGTCAAATGTCCGTTTGTCTATACATATAATTTCCATACTGCCGTTTTGTTAGAATTGAATACCGAGTTCCTTTTTAATTTTTGCCGGAAGTACCTTTCCTTTCCTGCTCAGGAAGTCCTGGACTTCCGAAGCCTTGTAATAGGTACGTCCGTCAATCATGTAGTAGGTGACGAGTTTCTTCTGGCGGTAGCGTGCAAGTGTACGCTTGGTAACACCAAGGAGCTCGCACATATCCTGGTTGTCAAGCAGCTTGTCACCCTCAAGAGCGGCCGTCTGCCTGTTCATGCGGTTCAGCCTGTCATCTATCCTGTCAAACCGTTCCATTATCTGATGGAGCATCATCTGGAATGTCTCCCTGTTTATCTGTATCATAATGAATTCTGTTTTTAGTGTAATAATTCCATTTTTTACACCGTGTTGCGCAACAGGTTTCATTATGATATAGGCCAAAACATAGACCAACGGAACATATCGCCACATAAAAGCATGACAAGTCATTGAGTAATAGGAAAATAAAAAATCAGCCCCATAAAAATGAGACTGATGGAAGTATTGCAAATGCAATATGTTGCAATGCCTTATTGCAATGTCTTGCAATAAACCAGGCGACAAATTCCGTTTTTGAATGTTTTGGATTTTACGGTTTTCCACTCTCCACGTGGCAGATGTTTTGAGACGGATTTATGGTTCGGACGAGTGGAAGGAAACAGGAAAATGATCATTTCATCTATGAGATGATAAACTGAGAGACCACGCAAAAGTTCTATGCTTTCTTCGTCATGTATCTCGGCTTGATAAAGGATGGATGGGTCTGACATGTCTTTCTCGCACATGAAATCCACAAGCGGATAACCCGGATAGAGCCGGCGGGTACATTTGTCGCGCCCGTATGAGAATCCGTCCTTGTCGTCTCTCATCCATTGTAATAAGGGGTCGTCTTCCGCCGGAATGGAACCGTCTAATGTCATTGCTATCAGAACCTGTAACTTGGCCATACCTTTTTTCCTCTAAATGAAAAGCGTGAAACTCACGCACTATCAGGTAGAGGCTCTGGTAAGCCCATTGTAGAATCATGCATGAGCTCACGCTATAGGACATAGCATAAGCTACACGCAAAAGCCTCTACAATATCAATTTACCAGATTTCTACCTGAGACGTCTTGCGACTTATGTTGTAATGTTCGGCAAGGCTTAAAGCAATGCCGATATTTTCTCCTTATGTTGTGACTGTCATTCCTATATTACAAGGATTTCCAATCATATGCAAATGTAGGCATTTTATTCCAAACAGAAATATGGAATGACGGTTATTTGTCATTCAATCCATATTTTTTCATTTTCCGATATAGTGTGGACGGATCAATATGCAGTATGCCTGCTGCTTGTTTGCGACTCCCATGGCTGGTTTTCAATGCCTGTATTATCGAGTGTTTCTCTTCCGCATCGTTTTCAGGAAAAAGATTGATTTCCTCGGTCGCCGCTTCCAGTTTGATATTCAGGTCGGCGGTTTCAATGAGCGGCTGTTTAGCCATAAGTACCGCCCTTCTTATCCTGTTATGCAGTTCCCGTACGTTCCCAGGCCAGCGGTAAGAGAGAAGCAATTGTTCCGCTTCAGAACTGAAGCCTTCTGTCGGTCTTTTCAGTTCTCCGGAAAACTTTTTTCTGAAATGATGAGCCAAAGACAGAATGTCATCGGGGCATTCATGCAAGGAAGGCAGGACAATCTCAAATTCGCATAGCCGGTGGTATAGGTCTTCCCTGAACCGTTTTTCTTGTATTGCAAGTTGGAGATCTTCATTGGTGGCGGCTACAATTCTTACATTAGCCCGCTTTTCTTTGTTACCACCTATTGGGATGTATGTGCCTTCTTGCAAAACCCGCAGCAGCATGGCTTGGACGTCCAGGGACAAGATCCCTATTTCATCCAGAAAGAGTGTTCCGCCTTTTGCCACTTCAAAATATCCGTCCTTGTTGGCGTCGGCACCGGTAAATGTTCCCTTTATGTGCCCGAAAAAGAGGGAGGGTGCAAGCTCCTTGGGTATGACTCCACAATTCACGGCGACAAACGGCATATCCTTCCGCTCTCCTATATAGTGGATACGCTGTGCAACCGATTCTTTTCCGGCACCGTTAGGACCAAGTATAAGCACAGAAATGTCAAATGGGGCGACTGTACTGACCAGATGTTCGACCTCCTGCATCTGAAGGCTGTTTCTGGGGAGCAAATCCTTGTTCTTGTCGCATATCACAGATTTGGGACGGAAAATATCTTTCAGTTGTCTTTGCAATTCGTCCATCTGTACCGGTTTTGCCAGATAGTCTTTGGCTCCCAGTTTTATGGCTTGTACAGCATCCGGTACTGAAGCATATCCGGTCATGATAATGAAAGGGATATCCATCCGTTCCTTCCGCATCCATTCGAGCAAAGATATACCGTCCCCTTCCGGCAGGCGTACGTCGGACAGCACAAGGTCGAAACTTTCTTTCTTGAGCAGTTTTCGTGCCCCAGGTTCATCTATTGTTATCTCTGCTTCATAACCGGATTTTTCCAACCTTTTTTTCTGTTGCCCGGCAAGCATGATGTTGTCTTCAACTATCAGTATTCTGTATTTCATTCATGTTTTCATTTAATTATGTCCGTCCATTTACGATAATCGGCTTTTTGTCTCAGATATCAGCCGGTCTATTCTTCTGACAATTCTTTCCACATCATTGCGGAATGCTGACTCATCCGTATCTTCCACATACTCTTCATAGCTGTACGATTCCAGCTCATGGGCTATTCCCAATTGCTCCCACATCGGGTACATCCTGTGCAGAGTTTCCCATATCCGCTTCCGGTCGAGCTTTTCCTGACTCAAAGAATCCAGCAAGTCAGAACTGTTCCTATTGGATTCCTCTATAAGAGTCTCCAAAGTCCAGCGTTCGTCTCCTGTAGTGACATACAGAGCCTCGAAATCTGGAGAATGATTATCCATTGTTCTGTCCTGTCCAATGAGTGACGAGAGAAATTCGAGCAGGTCCCTTGTATAGAACGGTTTGTGGATACAGCCGGCAAATCCGGCTTGAATATAGCGGTCTGCATCGCCGTCGTTACGGGCGGTCATTGCAGCTATGGGAATTGTCCGTGAATTTCCTATGTTGGAAAGGCGTAGCAGATGCAACAGGTCAAAACCTCCCGTACCACGCATCTGTATATCGGTCAGCAATAGGTCGTATTCTCCGGTTCTCAATGCCTTGACCACTTCCTGTGCATTGGTACAGGCTCGGCATGAGATACCGTTCCGTTCCATCATTTCAACTGTGTTGCGCAATTGTATCGGATCGTCATCGACTACAAGAACCCGCCGAGGAAGTCTGAGGTTTCCCGTATAAGTTTCTGGCTTGTCTCTTGCAGGCTCATTGGTCTGCCTAAGCGGAATTTCCACCTTGAATTCGCTGCCTTTACCGATCTGGCTCGAAACAGAGAGTCTTCCTCCGAACAGGTTCACCAGCCCTTTCGTAATGGAAAGTCCCAGTCCGAAGCCTTCTGAATCCAAATCAGGAGCAGCCCGTTCAAAGGGCTGAAAAATGCGTTGTGTTGTGTTCTCGCCCATTCCTATCCCCGTATCTTTGACCTTTACTGAAAGAGTATCTTCTTCATAACTTGCCAGAAATTTGATATAACCTGTACGGGTGAATTTTACAGCATTCTCCAGAATGTTGACCACTATCTGCCTTATGCGGTCTGCATCGCCAAGGACGGTGATGCCGCACCCCATAAAAGCCTTGTCAAACATCAATCCTTTGTCGTTCGCCTTGCGTGTGTATTCTTCAGCGATACTTTCCAGAAAGGATTCAAGATGGAAAGGAATTTCGTTCAGGGTTTCTTTAGCATCGTCCAGACGGGAGAGGTCAAGCAGGCTGTTGGCAAGCCGGGTGATATGACGGGATGATTCAAGGATGTTTCCGAGATAGGCATTGCGGCGTTTCCGGTCACGAGTATCCATGGCCAGTTCAGCACTGCCACTGATGGCATTGAGAGGTCCTCGTATGTCATGGGAAAGTGTGATGATTATTTTCTTGCGCATGTCGGAGAGTGTACGGTTTTGTGTTGCCGTATCTTCCAGTTCAGCCTTGTCCCTTTCCCTGCGGTTAAGGTCACGCATGATGATAAGGTGCGAAATGATGAGCAGGATGATGGCCATGCCGATTACTCCTGCCATTAAAAAGAACGACATTTTCTCTGCTTCTGCCATTTTTAACTCTCTTTGTGAGAAGGCAGTCTGTGCCTGTTCGTCAAGGTCGTTTATCAGCTTGTTCAATGTCCTGTTCAATTCCCTGTTGCGCATACGCAGGCTGTCGGCATAAATGTCCATTTCGTTCGCCTGTCTTTGATGTATTGCTATCAGGCTGTCGCTGAAATCATGAAGTTCTTTTTGGGATGGCATTACTTGTATTTCTTCTTTTTTCCCGAAGAATCCTGCAATCCCTTTTTTCTTTTGTTCTATGGTACGGATATGTGTTGCACGCCTCGCCACTTCCGGCAACTGGTTTACCAGCACGCTGTCCGCTTCAGTTCGCCGTTCAAACATTTCCATTATGTGCAGCAGGTGTGTCTCCTTTTCGGCAAGCAGAGCACGAAGAGTGTCTATCTGTTCCGGGCGTACATATTCACGGCAGTGTCGTTTAAGCGAGTTCAACAAACTGTCGGCTTGAAGTCGGTGGTTACGATAGTACAGATAGTCCGCTTTGTTCCAATTTACCACACCCTCACCCAATGTGGCGAGCCCCGTAATACGGCGATGAGCCGTGTTGATACCACGACGTACAAGGTTTATGTTTGCCGTCTCTGCCTCAATTTCGCGCATCCGCTGCCGTTCATATATCAAAATGGCGGCCATGCTACCGATGACCGCCATAAGTATGGCATAGCCGAAAAATATTTTATATCGCAGCGACACTGTTTGTTGATGAAAAATATAATTGGTTAACTAAATATCAATATCACAGGATAGTGATCCCCACCCATCATATGATATCTTAGTACACATGTTCTTAGCTGTAATCTGCTATCGATAAGGAAATAATCTAATTCTCGACCTGAAAAATGTGTTGGCATACCACAACAAGCAAAATTAGCACTATTTCCCGGCCTACTCCTGGTACCTGTGGTCATTATTCTTAAATATTCTGATAATTCGCTTGGCGTTGAATTCATATCTCCGCCAATGATGAAAGGAGATACTGCATGACGTACTAAATCTCTTATATCTCCTACAGCACCAGACCCAGATTCGCAATGAAGGGTATAAATGTTACATCCATTATAATTTAAACAAATTGCAGATCGGCCTGTTCCTGATATCAGATAATGTATTGATGCTACAAAATTCAAATCCGCAATGATACAAGTATTACATCTACAATTATAAGCACCTGCATGTTCTACCACAACATAGTGGTATCTACCACTATGTTGTGCAGGCAGTATGAAATTACCACATTCTTGTATCATAACGACATTACATTGTTCTGTTGTTAATAGATGATTCAATATATTTAATTTAATAGCATCATTAAGAGGATTTCCTTGGGAATTCCATGTACAAATTTTCATATGGCTGTTTTTAGATGTTTGATGCATTTATTATGTTTTCATAATAATTATTATCAAATTTGAACGGGACTTTATCCATCCCGTTCTATATGTTTATACTCTATTTACTGCTTTCTGTATTTATAGGCTCGATACAGGAAGCCATTATATCCATCAGTTTTGACAGACCTTCGGTCTGTGGTTGCTGGCTGGCCGAAACATGTATCTGGTATTTTGCCGTTTGGTTGGTCATGCGGGTGTTCTCGCGGGCGGTCGTGACTTTGCCGCTGATTTCCGCATTTATAAACCAACGTTTTGCAGAGGCTTTTGCCTCTACTTCTGCGTTGGTAGTGCTTTTTACGTTTGACGTATCGGTAACCTCCATCTGGAAATCGACATCCACGCGATCTATGAGCAGGGAAGGAATAGGCACCAATCCTATAAACGGAGCCTTGACACTTTGTGACATTGTTGTCATTTTTCCATCCTGCTGTATCGGTCTTTCGACATCGAATTCCAATATACGCGCTTTATTGCCGCTTTTACCATCAAATGCAATTTGCTGGTAGAAATTCCATGCTGTCGCTGCCAATTCCTGTTGTGCTTCGGCTGCTGCAATAAGTGGAGCTGCAATAAGTTCCCGCATGGGAAGCCCCTTGAATTTGTCAGTCACGTTTGAATCTGCTTTAAGAACTGGAGAAGTTTCTCTGTTTTGAGTCTCTTCCAATGCAGCGGAGATAATTTCTTTCGCCTGTCCGCTTACATTTTCATTCAAGTTTTCCGCATTTTCTTGTTGCCCTTGGTTTAATATTTCTTCTGCCATAACATTTGAATTTTAAAATTGTTAGATGTTTTTTACAAAATCGTCAATAATTCGGGAAATGCTCTCCGGAGTCTCCTGAACCTTAAAATTGACGCAAACCTCCATGACATCATCCGCATCCGGTTTTATGTTGCTCATCTGCATCTGGAGATTGGCTCTGTGCGGACTGGATAACAGCAAGTTGTTTTCCGGGATCTGTGATTCCACGCTTCCGACCTTCGCCTTGAACTTTATCTGCACATTATCCATTGCAAGATAATGATGGGATATCAAGGCTATAAGTGGAATATCAATAGTCTTGTCTCCAACCATGATTTTTTTCGATTGGAACGTATTTGCGTTATTTGCATTTGTTCCTTCAAAAAGTCTGGTCAGATTTTGTATCTGATGATTCTGTAATGTATCTTGTGCACAGTTTACGGCGTACTGCAAACCATTCATAATATCAGAGAATGAATTGGTTTGAACACTGTCCGGCTCATCGTCATTATTTTTCTTGCCTCTGTGAAAAAGTCCCATGTTTTTTATTTAATTACTTGATTTGTTGTCTTTAATGAGCACCAATCTTGACAATGTCCGGCTTACAGCTTCCATATTTACACTGGAGTCTATATTATTATTGACAATGCCTTGATGCCAAAACCAATATGGTGGATTCTCCGTGTGTTCCATCACGTCCTCCTTTTTTTATTGGGGTTATACTTCGGTTAATGTTTGTTGCGGGCGGAACTTTTCCGCCCGACGGTTTACTGCTTCCTCAAGGTAGGCAATGCTCCGTTAAGTTCGTAACGCCACTCTGAGCCTGCGTTCTGCAAGGCGGTGTTCATGGCATCAACGGCTTTCTGCCAGGTAACGACAAAGCCGTCCACCTTCGTGGCTCCGGTGCTTTCCCTATTGTAGCCGATGCCTTGTTCATGATTGTTCTTCCAATAGCCGGCGGTCACGGTGGTGTAGTTATTTCCCAAAAAGCCGCCGATATGCATATAGCCAGTGCTACTACCCGTACTGGTTACGTTGCCCGTGGCATAGCAGGCAAGGAGGCTGCTTCCTGCGTTCATTCCCACCAGACTGCCGCCAGCGATATTCTTTTTGGGGTCCATTTCTATGATCACGTTGCCTGTGGCATAGCAAGCGGTCAGGGTGGCACTCGAATTCGTCTGACCTGCCACGCCGCCGACATCGACCATTCCCTTCACTGTGGCAGAGGAACTGCATCCGGTGATGGAACCGCCTATTTGAGCACCCACCACACCGCCGACATACACCGTGCCGCTGACGCTGCCCGACACCGAGCAGTTTTCAATGGTGCCCCAGCTATATCCTACCACGCCGCCAATACTGCCGCCATATATTTGATTGCTTGTTATCTGTACGCCCTCCATCACCACGTTCTTCACCGTACCAGCTCTATTGAGCCAGCCGAACAGACCCGCATATTCGTCATTTGTCGTAAAGGTCAGCCCCGTAATGGTATGGCCGCCACCGTCGAAGGTGCCTTTGTATGAGTTGTCGTAGTCTGTGCCTATCGGCGTCCAGTCTTTACCTGTGAGGTCGATGTTTTTTTCGAGGGTAATGTTAATGTCGGTCTTACCTCCGTTCACTAATTCGGCTACATTCATCAGGCCATCGGCGGAGGTCACGGTGTAGCTGCCGTTGCTCTCTATGGTATAGCCCAGGTCTTTTGCCGCAGCGAGGGAGACGGTGTAGGTATATTCACCGCCCGCCTGCCAGTCGGTAGCATTCTTCATCTTATAAACGAAGGTCTTGCCGTTAGTGAAGGTGCAGGTAACGAAAGCCGTGCCAGCTGCCACACTTTGCGGGGCTACGAGGGCGATGTAGGTGTTGCTGCCCTTGTCATACGGGGTGATTTTATCTGGATTGTCATTCTCGGTGGAGAGACCCGTCAGCTGCACGGATGCCAGCCCCTCGGTGTAGTCCGTCAGAACGATGGTCACCCGCGCCGTGCGGTGGGTGAAGCGGAGCGTGGGGCTACCGTAGGTCACCGTCTGTCCGTCGGCTACGATGAGGTCGCTGCCCTCAAAGTCTTTCTGGGTACTTTGGTTGGCTTTTACCTTCACAGCAGAAGGGGTTGTCTCGCCAGCGGTGTAGGGCCACCACGCTGTGACGGTGATGTCGTTGTGGTTGGTCCAGTAGTACGGGTCGGTGGAGGTCAGCGTGGCGCTGGTGGGGTCGGCGGTGGAGGGCGTCACGTCGTATGCCTTCACCGTGCCGTCCATCAGGACTGCCACGCTCTGCACACCCTCCCAATTGCCGTCCACCGGGGCACGGGTGCCGGCGGTGGCTATCGCGGCGGGGTTCAGCCCCGTGGCGGTGAAGACGATGGGTGTGCCTTCCGCCCCTTCTGGTAGGAAGCCCGCTTCGTCCTGTGTGCAGGCGGCAAGGCCGAGCAGCAGGGCGATGGCTGCGGATATATGGATGGTTGTTCGTTTCATGATGCGTGTTGTTTAGGGTTCGTTATTGTTTCTTTTGCAATACGGGCAGACCGTCGGTGCCGAGTATCCACTGGTAGTCGCCAGCGGTGAGGGCGGTGTTCATGCCGTCGACGGCTGTCTGCCATTTCACGGTCGCGCCGTCCACCTTCGTGGCATCTACCGTTCCTCCTTCAATACGGAATACTCCTTGCCCGGCATTGCCTCCCCAATAACAGGAAGTTATATTCTTGTAGTTGAAACGCACTATAGTTCCACAGCCAGCCTCATCTTTCAATGTGCCGTTGAACCAGCAAGCGATGATATCGCCATAATTTGCATTGGCTATACCACCACTATGTACAGTAAGTTTTCCCGTCACAGAGCAGGCAATGATTTGGCCATGATTTCGGTCCACCATTCCAGCAGCTCCTCCACTACTGCCATCCAGATTCACATCTATGAGTTGTAGGTTCTTTATCACTCCACTTACATTTAAAAAATAAAAAAGTCCAAAACTCGCTGCTGAAAAGTTTAATCCCGTAATGCGGTGTCCCTGCCCATTAAAGACGCCGGAGTAGCCTGGCCATGTGTCTAAACGTGTCCATTCCCTACCCGTCAGGTCGATGTCGGCGGTGAGGGTGCAATTTATCGATTCGTCCTTTTGTGCGGCTTTGTTCCATGCCAGCAGGCCGTCGGCGTTATAGACCGTGTAGGTATTGGTGTTGCTGTCGTAGATGTAGCCCAAATCCTCTGCCTCGCCGCTCTCGCCGCCGCCGTCAACCCAGCTGCCGATGGTGCAACCCTCTAACGTCAGGCCGGTGGTGTTCACCTTAACGGTATATTTATAGCGGCTGCCCGCTTCTAATACGACGTTGTTCTGCGGACGGAAGTAGAAGGTGCCGCCGCCGAGTTCCACCTTGACGAACGGTTTGCCTGCCGCAACGGTCTGCGGGGCGGTCAGTGCCTCGTAGGTGTTGCCGCTTGCGTTGTAGGTCTTGATGGCGGTCGGGTTGCCGTTATCGGCGGACAGGCTCATGAGGCTCACCGTGGCACCAGCGACGCTCGTGAATCCCGTGCCGGGCTTCAGTTCGATTGTCACGCGTGCCGTGCGGTGGGTAAATTCGAGTGTCGGGTTGTTAAATTCCACCTTCCGGTTCTCAGCAGAGATGAAGTCGCTGTTCTGGAAGTCAGTCAATTTGCTTTGGTCTTCGGCCACCTTCACGGCAGGCATCTGTGTGATGTCGGCATTGTTGAAGGGCCACCATGCCGATACGGTAATCGGGTCGCGGCTGGTCCAGTAGTACGGGTCGTTCTCGCGTGAAAGCGTGGCACTCTTGAAATCGGTAGAAGCCGTTACGGTGTATTCCTTTACCGCATCGCCCATCTTGAGTGCCACGGAAGTGACGCCCTGCCAGTCGCCGTCCACAGCGGCACGGGTGGAATGGGCTGCCAGCGGCGTTGCTTCTACGGACAGTCCGGTGGCACGGATGACGACGGGGTATTCACCTTCGGGCAGACGGTTATCGTCAGCAAGTTCGTCCTGCGTGCAGGCGGCGAGGGCGAACAGCAGTGCGGTGGCTGCGGGGATAAATAATCTATGTCTCATAATTCTTTATTCTAATCGATTAATTATTAAAATCCTACAGGTCAGCACCCACATCTCCACCGTCTATATCGTTCCACTTTGCAATGGTGGCTTCGCTGACTTCAAGGACTTTGTTGCGTACCTTGACGGTATAGGTATAGTTGTTGCCCGCCAGCAGTGCGCCTTCGGGCATGGTGAGTGTGGCATGATATTCCTGACCTTTGTAATTCACAACCAACGGCAGGGATGCAACTGTCTGCGGGAAGAGGATGATCGATGACGTGAGATTGCCGTCTGCCAGATTCATGGCCAGTTCTCCGGTCTGTACTCCGTTGTCTGCGGTGGCAATACCGTCGGCCGTGTTGAACGTACCGGTGAGTAACAATCCGTCCAGCGTGTAACGTTCAGGCTTGACCACGCTGAAATCCACGCCGTCGCCCGCCTCGAAGGTAAGGGTTATCTGGCTCATGCGGTGGTGGAAGGAGTTGTCTTCACCGCCTTTGGCGGTTTTGTCGGTAAAGCTTACTACCGGGTTGTTTTTGTCTCCCGTGGCTCCTGAAGCAAAGAGGAAGTCGATGGCAGGCTTGTTTTGCTGCGCCGTGGCATCGGTCGTGGCTGCGAGGATGCCTCCCGCCGCGTTGTACGGATAGTAGGCGCGGAAAGTATGGGTCTTTGTATCTTCGATATAGATAACCTTTCCTTCTGCCTCAAATTTCCCGTTTTTCAGGATGAAAGGCACGTTGCCGTACTGGGAATCGTTGCCGATGTCGGTGATGCCGATACGGTCGCCGCCAGTCCAGGTGGTTCCGCTGGCGCGGGTGGCGGGGGCGATGTTGGCGGTAAACTGGGCGGCCACGGGGTCACCGTTCAGGTTCTCGTTGTCGTTGTTGCAGGCTGCCAGTGCGAGGGCGAGCGTTGCAAGTGTAAAAAATCTCGTCTTCATTATATTAGTTTAATTCCATTTCAATATTTGCTGCACCTCAGCAAAATCAAAGCAAGCTTTGCTCCTGCGTTCGGTTTACTAATTATTTACAAATCGGCATTTACATCATCACCTTTCACTTCTTCCCAGCCGTTGATTTCGGCTCCGTCCACTTCCATGCCTTCGGGAGTCTCAACCAGCGTTCCGCCGAGGGTCAGCGATTCGCCCTTTCCGGTGTTGAACTCCTTGAGGGCTTCCGTAAGGTCGCTTTTCAGCGTGGTGGGGGTCGGGTTGCCGTCAGCATAGCGGATTTCACCCTTCAGCAGTTGTTCCGTACCGGTCACACCCAGCAGCCGCACCGTGGCTTTCCACTTGCCGGCATCGTCACCTTCGGTAATCTTGGTGAAGGGCAGCACGACGTTCGAAGCGGCTCCGTAGGTATCGGTAGCGAAGTCGAGTGTTCCGGCTGCACCCGTCAGATGGGCAACAATCTCCGTGATGCGTCTGGCGGCATCACCAGTAGGTTCGACGACAAGCGTCAGTTCGCGTACCTGCTGCTTCATTGCGGCGGTCAGCGGATAGTCCTTGTCTTTCTCGATGGTCACCTGTTCCGTATAGGTGAAGAACCATCCCGGGGCATTGTTCACAAAGGCATCCGTGCCTGCCCGGTTTCCCGTGGCTGCGGCAATGGTGGCGGTGGTACCATTTACCGTGATTCCTTCAGTTGGGTTCCACACCGCAAGGGTGTAGCTGCCCGGAGCAAACAGATGGTCGGGGGCATGGGTGGCGGAAGTCTCCGTACCCGTATAGTCGCCCATGGTGACCGTCCATGTGGCAGGTATGTCGATACCCTCACCGCGGGCCGACCAGTCGGCTGTCACCGCAATCTTCCCGTAGTCGGGATGCGGCGTGTCATAAAGCGTGTCCTTCACGCAGGAAGAGAGCAGCACGGCGGCTGCCATTCCCATCATATTTATATATTGTCTTGCTTTCATATTCTATTCCTCCGTGTTAGAATAACTTCCATACCAATGTCACACCGGCATTGATGGGACCCCACCAATCTTTTGTTTCGTTGCCGCGGCGTACACGTACACCGTCGATGACTTCATATTTTTCGAAATCGGCATTCAGGTAGCCCAAACCGAGGTTGAAATCAAGAGCCAGTGCCTTGTTCAGCCGCAGCTGATAGCCGGCGGTGATGCCGCCACCCATCAGGTCGCCCTGCTTGCCTGTTTCGGAGAGCTTGTAGTTGAACTGTCCGGCCTTGAACATCGCGCCCAGATACCAGGCTTTCTTCTCACCCATATAGTAACGTACTTCCGGAGCCACTTCCCAGAGTGCATAGCGGTGGTCCTTGTCGCTCCACGTCCATGAAGTCCACGAGCCGTTTACGGCAATGCCCCACGACGGGCAGATGCGCCATTCCACGCCAAGATCTGGTGTCAGGGTAGCCCAGCGCAGCAGGTTGGCACGCAGGGAGAGATGATAATCAGTTGTGATTTTGGTTTCCGACGGCGTGTCGGCAAGTGTGTTTTGTTGAGCGGCTTTCTCGGCTTCTGCCTTTTCAGCGGCAAGTCGGGCTTCTTCCGCCTTGCGCTGCTCTTCGGCAAGCCGTTCCTGTTCGGCACGCTTCTCGGCTGCCAGTCGTTCGGCTTCCGCCTTGCGTCGTGCTTCCGCTTCCGCATCCGTCACGGCTGTTTCCTTTACCAGTACCGTCAGGCGCACGATTACAAAATCACCCCCTGTCGCATGATTGTGGGTAATGAAGTTTTCTTCCTTGATTTTCGCGCGTGTAATCAGTTCTGATTTTACTCGATTGGCACGGATCTTCGCCGTTGCAAGGTTCTCGGCTTCACTGCCCAGTGAATTACAGTAGCCGTCAACCAATAGCGGCAGCTTGCCGTCAAGAATTGTGGTTTTGTTGTTTTCGATACATTCCAACAGGCGGGCAAGTTCCGTGTCATTGCCATTCCAAGGCACGTAGAACATGTCCTTCTGCGGAACGAAGCGGAAGGTGTAGGTCGTGTCTGCTTTCTGCTGCGCAATGACAGGAAAAGTTACCGTCATCAGCCACAGAAACAGGGTAAGAAAAGTGATTTTTCTGCTCATATAAACTTGAATTTATTATCTTTGTCTTCTCCAAAGGTAATAAATGCCATTCAGCGCCCAAAATATTACAAAAACTTTTTCTGTTGAAATACAGCGTTTTATGAAAAATAGTCGTTTGAGCACTTTTCAAATTGTCGTTAGAGCACCTTTTTGTCGAATTAGCACTTTTTTTGTCGTTTGAGCACTTTTGGGAAATGGGTTTCTGAGACCTTTTTCAATGTTTTTTAGTACACAAATTATTCCCGATTTGCTTTTTTCCATTTGGCAGGCGTACATCCTTCCTTCTCGGAAAATAATTTGATAAAGTTACTGCGGGAAAGAAAACCGGAGGACTCAGCCAGCTTCTGTATATTGATTTCCGGATGCTCCTTCAGCATGTTTTTCGCATACTCCAACCGGAGACCGGTTATCCATTCGCGGAATGTCATTTTATACGTAGTCTTGATATAAGCGGAAAGATAGGTACGGTTCGTATGAAGTATTTCGGACAGTTCTTTTATGGTAAGTCCCTGCTGGACATAGCCGTCTGTCTTTATCCAGTTGGCCACTTTCTCTATAATTTCTGTATAGGACACTGGAACTTCTTTCTCAGAAACTATTTTAGGTTCTGTTTCTGTATCTGTCAGAAGTTCTTCTTCAGACTGTATATCTTGCTCAAAAGCATTTTCCACCTGTTCATAGAACAGCAGGTAGTTCTGATAGCTGTAGAAAAGATAGCTGTAGAACGGTATTGACGACAAAATCCAGATAAAAACAAATTTGTCTGGCAGAAATGTCAGCAATCCGCATCCGACACCGAAGATAACAGCCCAATAAGTGAATATGGAAAGCCATTCGATATATGTACCTATATCATCCGCCTGAGTTTCATTGAAAATCCGAATGGCTCTACGGTATGCAATTATGACTCTGCGAGCTAAAACGACTCCAAAAACGACTAACCATACAGCTAAAGCAAATAAAGAGAATTTTTGCATGATTCCGCTTGGCAACAGGAACAACACAACTCCGGAAAGAGTTGAAAATATAATCCATAAAATGATATGTGTCCACACACGCCGTTTGGTAATGTAAAAACGATCAAGCAACATTATCAATGCCGAACTGAACAGAGAATAGCACAGGAAGTATGTGGACATGTTCATCAATATGGCAGAATCCGCATTTTTGAATCGGATACCAAAGAAGAAATGTACCGAATAATTTGCCGAAAGCAGCAGCATAGCTATACCCATAATCTGTCGGGAGCGGAGATAATTCTTGAAAATTTTCTTTTCAGGAGTCTTTGCAAACAAAAAATAAAAGCCGAAGAATAACATCAACGGCAGTGCGGTATAAAGTGAAAAACTGTATATAGATATAGATGGCTCCATTGTTATGCTTATTTGATTTTGATACAAAGTTACGTCTTTTTCTTCACAAATAGACACATAATCTATGATTTAACGTTATAGATTCGGTCATATTAGATTGAAAAATTATTAGAATTAAAGCCAGTGGTGAAAAAATTCAACCACTGGCTTTTTCTGTCAAGACTTCGATATTAAAGTTTTACACCTTTGGATTCCGATAAACCGGGTCTCCCTATAATTAAATGACTGCGTACAAAGTCCACGTGCGGGCTTTCCGGCTGTTGTTCCGTCTGTTTTTTCTCGTTGCCTTGCCGGTTCTCTTCCGTGTTTTCCTGAGCCGGAGCCAGCTCAAGCTGTATCTTGCGGTCCAGTGCGGCGAGTTCGGACTTCAGCTGTTTCAGCTCGTCCTCCTTCTTCCACACCTTGCCCGCTATCTCCTGCAACTGCGGAATCTCCTTTTCCAGCACTTCGTTCTTAGACTTGTACTGGTCGATGATGGTCGGAATCCTCTCCAATGCGTTCAGAAAGTTTCGTGCGGCAGCAATCGGGTCTGCCATCGCCAGATGCCCGTTGTTGTAGGTGTACTTGTAGTTGCCCTCCACCACGAAGCGGTTGTCGGTGAACTCCAGACCTTCTTTGAGTGTCCTCTCGCTGACCACCTTTATCGGAAAGCCGTAAAGTTCCCCGACAGCCTTGTACAGTCCACCAGTCATGGCGTTCTTGGCGATTTCCTGCAAACGCTTACCGATGACCTTCTCATCCGTTGAATCCACGCCGTCCACCTTGACAAGATTAAGACGACTGCCTTCCCTATCAGTCTGCACAACGGAAAGAAAACGGTTCCAGTCTTCCGTCATGGCTTCGATGAAAGCCGTGTTGTTGCGCAGTTCTCCCGTCTTGGATTCCAGCTTGAACTCCGAATCGCGCTTGCCCTTGTTGAACGACTTGCGTTCCCCTTCGAGCGAGGCGATACGCTTCTCTAATTTCGCCTTATCCAAAAGGTCGGTATTGCCGGAGAGCAACGCCATATACTCCGAGAAGTTCATACCCGATTTTTCGTCCATTGCTCCCTCGTCGATGGTACGTGCGCCCATCGCTCCACTTTTGAGCTGCGATATGAACGTCTGCTTGCAGTGCAGCAGATTGAACTTGTAGCTGTCCAGCGACTTTTCCACCGCGTAGATGATGACATCCACGTTATTCTCGGCAAAATGCTTGGCAATCTCGTTCCCGGCTCTAACACCCCGTCCGTCACGCTGTTGCAGGTCGGAC
>OHEM01000285.1_pt1 | contig 23812 bp, 33 predicted proteins | sample 1567281 | NCBI WGS metagenome assembly OHEM01 (sample SAMEA3879537, study PRJEB24766) | human gut metagenome | biome: human-associated habitat; feature: feces | place: USA | collected 1985/1987
TGCCACGTGATATACTGCGAGGTTATCCCACGCCCGGGCGGGGGTCGGCGGAACGGAGTGACGCCGGCGGTGACCGCAGCAGCGGGACGTCGAGGACGCCGTCCCCTACAGGGCGGCTGCGGCAACGTGAGGTCAGCGATAATACCGCGTCCGGGCGGGGGTGGAACCCCGCCCCTACAGGGGGATGGCGAAACGTGGTGGGGTCGGCGTGGACCGTTACGGCGGTCGTCGAGGACGCCGTCCCCTGCGGGGCTTTGCCTGTCTCACGGTTGTACGAAAGAAAAATGCCGCCCGAAGGCGGCATTTTTCTCTTTGCGTTTTGGTTTACATAACTATTGCCTTCTTGGGGCAGATGTCGTGGCAGGTGCCGCAGGCGATGCATTTGTCCTCGTCGAGGGTCCAGGTCTTGGCGGCGCGGTCCACGGCGAGGGCGCCGGCGGGGCATTTCTTGGCGCAGAGCGTGCAGTAGATGCACTTGGCCGGGTCCTGGACGGGCAGGCCGTCCTCCCGCGGCTTCGGGCCCTCCGGCTCCGGGGCGGCCGCCTCGCCGCAGGCGGCGGGCGGGGCCTTCTTCACCGGCTTCTTCTTCAAATACGTTCCGGTCACTACCAGGTCGTCCTCGCACCTGGCCACCATGTGGTAGTCCTGCGTCAGCTCTATGGCATGCTTCACGCAGAAGTCCGCGCAGGTGTTGCAGAAGGTGCAGGAGCCAAGGAAAAATCGGCGGGTCACGAGGATGCCGTCCTCGGTCTCCTCGGAGCTGGTCGAAATGGCGCCGCCGGCGCAGACACGCTCGCACATGCCGCAGCTTATGCACTGGTCCGCGTGGAAAACTATGCGGCCCCTGTAGCCTATCGGCGCCTCCTTCGGCGTGAAGGGATAGCCCTCGGTGCTGGGCTTGGAAAAGAGCTGGGTCACGGCCTCTTTAAGAAACGGTATCATTCCTTGGCCCCCCTTTTCTCCTTGAGTATCTGCGTCGCCAGGGCCAGGCCGTCGATTATGGCCTCCGGCTTCGGCGCGCAGCCGGCGATGGACACGTCTATGTCCACGTACTTATCCAGCGGGCCGACTACGGAGTAGCTGCCCTTGAACACGTTGCAGGACCTCGGGCAGCTGCCCAGGGTCACGATGACCTTCGGGTCCGGCACCTGCTCTATGGTGCGCAGCACCCTGTCCTTCGACTGCGCCGTGATGGGGCCGGAGACGACGACGATGTCCGCATGCCTCGGCGTACCAGCCAGCTTGAAGCCCAGGCGCTCCGCATCGTACCTCGGGGTCAGCACGGCGACGAGCTCTATGTCGCAGCCGTTGCAGCTGCCCGCGTTGATGTGGAACAGCCAGGGAGATTTGGCCGCGGAATTGTCTATTATCTTCTTAAACATCCTTCCGCCTCCTTACACTATCCACACGAGGATGAGGCTCACGAGCGCCAGCCCGCTGACCACCGTCCAGAAGAACTTGAACACCTGCTCCACGCGGAAGCGGGCCATGACGGCGTGCGTAAGGGTCATGCTCACGACCGTGACTATCGTGCAGAACACCAGCGCGATGATGACGTCCAGCCACATCATGCCCGTCGTCACACCGCCGAGGAAGAGGGCGGTGAAAAGCGCCGTCATGATGAACATCTTGATGCAGTGCGAGAGCTTGAACACCGCCAGAGGCGCGCCGCTGTACTCAACGAGCGGACCCTCGCAGATCTCAGTCTCCGCCTCCCCGACGTCGAAGGGGTGCGCGCCGACCTCGCAGGGGATGATGAGCAGCATGGCCACCGCCGCCGGGATGAGCCGCCAGTCCAGCAGGAAGGGGCCGCTCAGGCCCTGGATGATGGTTATCTGTTCCAGGGAGAAGGTGACGTAGCCGTAGCCCGCCGCGCGGCCCACCGCCAGCAGCACGAGGATGAGCGGCAGCTCATAGCTCATGATGGTGACCATTGACCTGGACACGCCGACGCCCGCAAAGGGCGAACCGGAGGCCGAGCCGCCCAGGATAATGGCCAGCGAGGGTATCGCCAGCAGATACAGGATGACGACGGTATCCGCCGCGCTTCCGAAGGCCTGCAGCCCGCCCAACGGGATGAACAGCGCCGTCACGACAAGGCTGACGAGGCCGACATAGGGCGCCGCAAGGAAGGTCACCTTCGCGGCGTTGGCCGGGATTATGGTCTCCTTGCCCAGCAGCTTGAAGAAGTCATAGGTGGGCTGGAGCACCGGGGGGCCGACGCGCTTCTGCATGCGGGCCAGGAGCTTCCTGTCCACGCCGGCCAGCCAGAGTCCGAACACGCAGGCGAACAAAAGACCGGGGAAAATGAGGATATAGATCGCTTTTATCAGTATTTCCATCTCTCGTCCACCCCCTTACATGAATGCGAAGCAGTACACGATTATCACCGCAAGGGCCGTTATGCCCCAGAGGACGTAATCGTTCGTCACGCCGCTGTGCGCCTTTGACATGAAGCCGAGGTAGCCGCGCAGATTGTGCTTGAAGCCCCAGAAGAGGTCCCCGCTCGCGACGTGCGAGTACTGGGCCTCCTCGCCGCCGAAGAAGACGGCGTGCTTGCTGTCGGGCGCGCAGTTCATGCCGCCCCTGTCGCGCCTGCCGAGGAGCGACACCAGGAACACGGCGGCAAGCACGATGACGAACAGCAGCAGCCAGTTCACCGGGCTCCACGCGCCGACGGCCTTCAGCTCGGGCGCTGCGAGATAGTAGGGGTCCGTTATCGTGGCCAGGGCGTAGCCCTCGCCCATCGCGGCGTCTATGTACTGCGGGAAGTTCAGCACGGCCGCGGTCGCCGGGCCGATGATGTACTTCATCATGAGGTTCGGGGCAACGCCGGTGAAGATACACAGGGCCGCCATTATCCACATGGGTATGCGCATCGACAGCGGCGTTTCCTTGACGTTCTCCAGCTCCAGCGGCAGCTGGCCGAAGAACACGGACTGCCCGACCTTGATGAAGGAGGCCAGGGTCAGGACGCTCGTCACGACGCAGACGACGGTGACGAGGGCGTAGCCTATGCTGCCAGTCTCCGCGGACTTCTCAAAGGTGGCCTGGTATATGAGCCACTTGGAGTAGAAGCCGTTGAAAGGAGGTATGCCGCTGATGGAGAAGGCGCCTATGAGGAAGAGCGCCGCCGTCTGCGGCATCTTCCGCGCGAGGCCGCCGAGCTTCTCAAGGTAGGTCGTGCCGGTGGCGTACAGTACGGCGCCGGCGGTGAGGAAGAGCAGGCCCTTGAAGAGCGTGTGGTTTATGGCGTGGTACAGGCCGCCCGCGATGCCGAGCGCCGTGCACAGGCCGAGGCTCGTCAGGATGTAGCCTATCTGCGAGATGCTGTGGAAGGCCAGCAGGCGCTTGAAGTCGTGCTGGTTGAGCGCCATCGTCACGCAGACGAACATCGAGACGCAGCCGATGAGCACAAGGCCGGTCTGCATGGCCGGCAGGCCCATGCTGCGGAAGAGGAAGTAGCTGACCCTGATGATGCCGTAGACGCCGGTCTTGGTGAAGACGCCGGAGATGAGCACGGAGACCGAGCTCGGCGCGGCGCCGTGGGCGTCGGCGGCGATGGGGTGGAAGGGGAACATGAAGCTCTTGCAGCCGAAGCCGGTGAAGAGCAGCGCAAAGGCCAGGATCATGGTCGGGTTCATGTTGCCCGGGAGCAGGGCCGAGATCTGCGCCAGGTTCAGCGTGTGGCACTGGGCATACACCAGCGCCGTGCCGAGCAAAACGCAGCTGGAGCCTATGGAGCCGACGACGAGGTACTTGAAAGCCGCCTCGCGGGCGTTGGGGTTCCAGGTGCGGAAGGCCGTCAGGCCCACGGCCGCAAAGGTCATGACCTCCAGCATTACGTAGATGTTGAAGAGGTCGCCGGAGAGGACTATGCCCATGACGCCGCCGGCCAGCATGAGGTAGAGCGTGAAATAGCTGCCGCGCGCGTCGTCCTGCTTTATGTAGCGGAAGGAGTAGAAGCAGGAGCAGGCCACCGCTATGGCGACGAGCAGGCCGAAGAACAGGCTCAGCGCGTCCACCTCTATGGCGATGCCTATGGCGTAGCCGCTCACGGGCTCCCAGTTGCCCATCCAGTAGACTATCGTCTCGCCGCCTATCATGACGGGCTTTATAAGCAGCGCCAAAAGCGTCAGCGCCGCCAGGACGGCCACGCCGGCTATGACGTTGCGCAGCTTCTCGCGCTTGCCCGCGAGCGTCACGAGAAAGGCGCCCACGAACAGCACCATGATGGCGAGCACGGGGAAATGCATATAGACATCGTGTGTCATCCGTGCAGCCTCCTTATCTCACGCGCGTCCAGAGTGCCGTATTCCTTGTAGATGCGCACGCAGAGCGCCAAGGCCATCGCCGTCACGCAGGCGCCGATGACGATGCTCGTCAGCGTCAGCGCCTGGGGGATGGGGTCTACAAAATACATGCCGCTCGTCAGCTCTCCGAAGGTGTATATGGGCGCCGTGCCGCCCTCGTTGAAGCCTATGGAGACTATCATGAGGTTCAGCCCGTAGTCCACGAGGCCCATGCCGACGACTATCTTGATTATATCGCGCTTCATTGCCATGGCGTAGAAGCCGATGACGACCAGGGCCACGGCTCCGATGTAGTTTGCCAGCATCATTTGGACAGACCCCCTTCCTCGTGCTCCGTGGTGGGGATGGTGCCGTCGAACTCGTGCCCCTCGTCCATGCCGAGCAGGTAGATGACCAGCAGCAGCAGGAAGCCGACGCCGGTGAGCACTTTGAAGCCGACCGCATAGTTCATGAGCGCTATCGTGCCGGAGCTCCACAGGTCGCCTATATTGCCGCTGCTCCAGAGGATGTTGCGGCAGAAGTTGTAGCCTGCGAAGATGCCCAGCATGGCGAAGAGCACGTAGGCTATGGCGCCCACGGCCTCCAGCCTGTGCATGCGCTCCATGTTTATGGCCGACGCTATGCCCCTGAAGCCGTAGCCCAGGTACAGCAGCAGCACGCCGCTGGCCGCCAGGACGCCGCCCTGGAAGCCGCCGCCGGGGCTGATGTTGCCGTGCAGGATGACGTAGAAGCCCAGCACCAGCGCTATGGGCAGGTAGCTGTCCGCAAGGGAGCGGACGATGAGGTCGTCGCGTTTCCACTTTTTATTCATGTCCGCCGCCCTCCCATCTCTTGGTCTGCCGCCGCAGGATGACGGTGGCGCCGGTTATGGCGATGAGCAGGACGAAGCTCTCGCCCAGGGTGTCATAGCCGCGGAAGTCGAAGACTATGGCGGTGACGTTGTTGACCGCCTGGGTCTTTGCGAGGTTCTCCTGGACTATTATGCTCGCCGCGCCGTCCGGGTCCGAGACGTCGTAGCTCTGCGGGTCCTGCTGGAGCTGGTAGACGTCCGTGCCACGCCCGTCGTAGGTAACGGGTATCTCGCTGTGCATATACGCCACGGAGCAGACGCCGACGATGAGGATGGCTATGAGCGAAACTGCCAGAACGAGCTTTTTCATTTCTCATCCTCCCCCTTTCCGCCGGTCTTGCGCAGCGCCACGACGAAGATGATGGTCGTCAGCACGACGCCGACCGCAGCCTCGGCTATCGCGACGTCCGGGGCCTGGAGCATGATGAACTCCAGCGAGATGAAGGCACCGCAGGCCGCCAGACAGATGATGCTGGAGAGCGTCCGCTTTGCCGTTACGGTCAGCACGGCGCTCACGACTATGCCGAGGACTATGAGCGTGTTGAGGATGTAGACGGGCGTTATCATGTCTCTTCACCCTCCCTTTCAACAGCGGCCTCCGCCTCGGGCTCGACGCAGGCGTCCGGCTCCGCCAGGTCGTCCACAGCAAGCTCGCGCTCGGGCCTTATGCCTATCCTGTATGCCGCGCGGGCGATCGCGTGGCCGCCCACGGGGTTCGCCAGCACCGTCAGCACGCCGATGACGACGACCTTCGCCGCGCTGCCCCAGCTGTGCATCACGAAGATGAAGTACAGCAGCGCGCCTATGAGCGTCAGCAGTATGCCCAGCGTGGTGATGTTGGTCGAGCTCTGCATGCGGGAGAAGGTGTCCGGCATACGCACTATGCCCACCGCCCCCGCGAAGGCGAAGAAGCAGCCGCCGACTATGAACAGGTCGATAATGACTCTGAGTGCAATATTCATAGCGTGCCCTCCAGATACTTGCCTATCAGCACCTGGCTCAGGAAGCCCAGTATGGCCGTCACGATGGCGATGTCAAGGTAGATGCCGCGGCCGGAGTACATGGCCACCAGCACCAGAGCCATATCCGTCAGGACGTCCACACAGTCGCCCGCCACGGCCCTGTCGGGGGCGGTGGGGCCCTTTATGAGCCGCCAGATGGCGATGAAGCAGCACAGTATGTAGAAGATGGCAAAGTATATAAGCTCCGTCATTGCCATATCCTCCTTAACCATTTTTCCATGCGGCCCTTTATTATCTCGCCCGCCGCGGCCCTGTCGGTCTCGACCACGTCTATCCAGTGGATGTAGTACCAGGTCTGGCCCTCGTGCTCGTCTATATCCACGGTTATGGTGCCGGGCGTCAGGGTGATGGAATTTGCCAGCATGGTCTTGCCGTATTCGGTGGGGACGTCCACCGGGACCTTGATGATACCGGGGTTTATTTTCAGCTTTGGAGAGAGAGCCCTCTTCGCCATGTCGCAGTTGGCCTTGATGAGCTCCCAGGGGAAGATGGCCACGCAGTACCAGATGAGAATGAACAGCCGCTTCCCGAAGAACCGGCCCGGGCTCTCATGCACAAACCAGCGCGCCGAGAACAGCGCCACGCCCGCCGAGACCACCGCGCCCGCGACAAGCTCCTGCCAGGCAAAAGAGCCTGTCAAAAGTATCCAGAAGAAGTAGCACAGCACGAACGTGGCGAACCATGCGCCAAACGTCGCCTTACGCTTTGCCTCCAAGTTGACACCTCCTGTTTTACTCAACTTCTATCGAATCAATGTAAAACTCCCTGCCCTGCGTGAGTCTGAAGCTCCTGCCGCCGCAGCCGGGGCACTCCGCGCCCCGGGCCTGACCCGAGTAGCCGCAGTCCGGACACTCGATGGCGGCGGGGATCACCCTCGTTACGAGCTTTGCCCCCTCGGCCACGCTGCCCGCGGCCGCAGCGGGGAAAAACTCGAACATGCACTCGGGCTCGAAGCCGCTCAGCGCCCCGACGGCGAGGGCTATGCTCTCCACCCGCCGGAAGCCCCTTTGCGCGGCCTCCCGCTCGCAGACCCGCACAACGCTCTGCATTATCGCAAGCTCGTGCATCTCACCTGTCGAGGCAGCTGAAGCAGGGGTCTATGCTCGCGATGATGAGGCCCGCATCCGCCACCGTGTTGCCGCGCAGCATGAGCGGCACGGTGGGCGTGTTCTTGTAGCTCGGGACATGGATGCTCACGCGCTGGTTCATCTGCCCGCCGTTGCCGGCGACCTTGTGTGAGAGCTGCCCGCGCGGCGCTTCGTGGCGCGCCACGAACTCGCCTTCCTTGAGCTTCGGGATCTTGTTGCCCAGGTTTATCGGCCCCGCCGGGAGGTTCTCCATCGCCTGGCGGAGTATCTTCACGCTCTCATAGCACTCCAGCAGCCTCACCACCACGCGCGCAAACACGTCGCAGCTGTCGCAGACCGGCACGTCGAAGTCAAAGTCGTCGTAGGACGAATATGGCGCGTCGCGCCGGACGTCTATCTTCACGCCCGAGGCCCTCGCGTGCGGGCCGACCGCGCCGAGGCGTATGGCGTCCTCGGTTGACATAACTCCAACGCCCTTGGTGCGCATGGCGATGGTCTTGTCGTTCAGGCATATCTCGACTATCCTGTCCACGATGGGGCCGACTTTGTCGAGCTTGGCCAGGAAGTCGCGGCGCATGTCCTCGGAGATGTCGCGCCGCGCGCCGCCTATCGTGACCATGGCGTAGTTCACGCGGTTGCCGGAGAGCTCCTCAAGCATATCCATGATGAGCTCGCGCACGTCCCAGGTGTGCATGAACATGCTGTCATGGCCGATGATGTGGCAGGCGATGCCGGCCCAGAGCAGGTGCGAGTGCAGCCGCTCCAGCTCCGCCGTGATGACGCGGATGTACTGGCCGCGCTTCGGGACCTCTATCTCATTCAGGCCCTCGACCGCCATGGCGTAGGTGAAGGCGTGGGAATGCGAACAGATGCCGCATACGCGCTCCACCAGCACCAGGGTCTGGATGGCGTTGCGCTCCGTGGCCAGTTTTTCTATGCCGCGGTGGTTGTAGCCGACCATGACCTCCGCGTCCTTTATGACCTCGCCCTCTGTATACAACTTTGCGTGAACGGGCTCCTCTAGTGCGGGATGGTAAGGCCCTATCGGTACGATGTAGCTCATACGCCCTTATTCCCCCTTCTCCATGATTTCCACGCGCTTCTCCCTGAGCTCTGAAAGCGGTGTCACGAGTATGTGGCCCTTGCCCTGGGTCTCAAGCATATCCTCCGGCAGGAAGAGCCTTCTGGAGGTATCCAGGCCCTCGAAATTGAGCCCCATGAGCTCGTAGAGCTCACACTCCGGCCAGCGCGCGGCCTCGTCATAGATGTCCGAGATAGAAGGCAGATCGGTCTCACCGACGACATAGTAAGACTCGATATCCGGGTCCACGGCATAGTCGTAGGACACGCGGACCTGCCCGTCCGGCTGGACGTAGCCGTGGATCATGACGAGCCACCTGCCCTCGTGCCGCATCCGCAGTGCGGTAGGGACTATCTCTTCCTTCGTTATCTGGATCATCTTGTATCCCTGCATTCTTTCCACCTCACTGTTTTTAAAAGATATATTTAAAAAACATTGCGGACTAACATATGCGCGGAAGCTGCGCCCCCGCGAGCTTTTGCAGCAGCCGGGCGCCGCCCGCCGCCGTCCTGAGCGCGACCCTTCCGGGCCGCTCCACCGTCACGCGGCCTATTATCGCGGCGTTTTCGCCCTCAGGGCGGCTCCTGAGCGCCGCCAGCGCCGCCTGCGCGTCCTCCGGCGCGACGACGGCAAGCATTTTGCCCTCGTTCGCGCAGCAGAGCGGGTCGAGCCCCAGCAGGGCGCAGGCCGCGGAGACGTCCCGCCTCACAGGGATTGCCGCCTCGTCGAGCTCTATGCCCAGCTTTGCGCTCTCGGCAAACTCGCAGAGCGTCGTCGCAACGCCGCCGCGCGTGGGGTCGCGCAGGACGCGCACCTGCGCGCCGGAGTCCAGCAACGCAAAGGCCAGGCCGTTCAGGGCTGCGCAGTCGGAGCGTATCTCGCCCTCCATCAGCCCGTCGCGCGCGAGCATGACCGCCGCGCCGTGGTCCCCCGCCGTGCCGGAAAGGAGCACGGCGTCGCCCGGGCGCATCTTATCCGGGCCGAGGCCTGGGTATTTCACGAGGCCGATGCCCGCGGTGTTTATATAGAGCCCATCGCCCCTGCCGCGCTCGACGACCTTGGTGTCTCCCGTGACGACCTGGACGCCCGCCGCCTCCGCCGCTGACTTTATCGAGGCCACCACCCGCCGCAGATCCTCCGCCGGCAGGCCCTCCTCGATGATGAGGGCAAGGCTGAGGTACTTCGGCTCCGCGCCGCACATAGCAAGGTCGTTCACCGTGCCGCAGACGCTGAGCTTGCCTATGTCCCCTCCCGGGAAGAACGGCGGGCTCACGACAAAGCTGTCCGTCGAGAAGGCGAGCCCTCCCTCCAGCACCGCCCCGTCGCCCAGGCTGTTCAGCGCAGCGTTCCCCAGCTCGGGGACTATTATCTCGTCTATCAGCGCCGCGGTCTTTTTGCCGCCCGAGCCGTAGTCGAGGGTTATTATATCATCCATCTCAGCACTCCCGATATTTGTACGCCGCGGCGCAGGCTCCCTCCGAGGACACCATGCAGGGCCCCACGGGATCCTCCGGCGTACAGAGCTTCCCAAAGAGCGGGCAGCCCTCCGGGGCCAACCGGCCCGTTATCACCTCGCCGCAGCGGCAGGCCGTGGGCGCCTCGGCCTCACCGGGCCTTATGTCGAATTTCTTTGCCGCGTCCCAGGCCGAGAGCTCCTCCCGGAAGGCGAGGCCGCTCGCCTCTATCTCCCCGAGGCCCCGCCAGGAGGCCCGCGCCGGCGTAAAGCAGCGCTCAAGCATCGCCCGCGCCAGGGCGTTGCCGCCGGGGCTCACGGCCCTTTTGTACTCGTTCACGAGACCGGGCCTGTCGTCCGCGAGCATGCGCAAAAGCTCGTAGACGGAAAGCAGTATGTCCTCCGGCTCGAAACCGGCCACCACGGCGGGCAGGCCGTATTCCTCAGGCAGGAAGCGGAAGTGCTCCGAGCCCGTCACGACGGCGACGTGTCCCGGGCAGAGGAAGCCATGCACGCTGAAGCCCTCCGAGCCTATGAGCGCCCGCAGCGCCGGCTCCACCAGACGGAACATCGGGAACACCGAGTAGTTCCCCACTCCCTGCTCCCTGGCCGCGAGGACGCTGGCCGCAGTGCCGGGGGCAGTCGTCTCAAAGCCGACCCCCAGGAAGACCACCTCGCGCTCCGGGTGCTTTTTTGCCAGCTCCACGGCGTCCATGGGCGAGTACACCAGCTCGACCGAGCCGCCGCGCGCCCGCCTGTGCGCCAGGTCGTCCCCGCGCCTCGTGCCGGGGACGCGGAGCATGTCGCCGTAGCTCGCCACGGTGACGCCCGGTCTTGAGGCCAGCTCCAGCGCCGCGTCCATGAGCTCCGGCGGCGTCACGCAGACAGGGCAGCCCGGGCCGGAGACCAGCTCCACGCCCGGGGGCAGGAGCCTCTTTATCCCCGCCTTCGCTATGGCCATCGTGTGCGTGCCGCAGACCTCCATGAGCCGCGCGCGCATGGGCGGCAGGGCGTTTATGCGCTCTATTATCTCAGCGGAGCGCATTTTCCACCTCAGCCCACTCCGCTATGTCCTCCAGGGCCTGCTCCTCCGGCAGGCGTTCTATGGCAAAACCCGCGTGGACGATGACGTATTCGCCTATTTTCGGCTCCTTTATGAAGTCGAGCCTCATCCTCCGGCGCAGGCCCTCGACCTCGCCGACGGCGTCCAGGCCGTTTATTTCAACTATCTTCAGCGGTACCGCCAGACACATATTCTGCCTCCAAAGCCATGAGCTGCCCGAGCGCGACGCCCTCGTCGTTCGTCGAGACCCGGCTGTGCGTGTATACCTCCAGGCCGCAGGCCCGCATGGCGCCGGGCAGGCGCTCCATGAGATACATATTCTGAAACACCCCGCCGGAGAGCACGATCCTCCGCAGTCCCGTCTTTTCGGCTGCGCGGCGGCACATTTCCGCCGCCATGCGCACGAGGGTGTTCATAAACTTCGCCGCGACCTTCTCCGCGGCCTCGCCGCCCGAGGCGATCTGCCTCACCATGGGCCGCCAGTCGAAAACCGCAAGCTCCCCGTCCTCGTAAAAGGCCGTCTCGTACTCGCTGCTCTCGTTCTCCGCCGCCACGGCCTCCAGGAGCACAGCGCCCTGGCCCTCGTAGCTGCAATTCTCCCTTATTCCCGCAAGGGCGCAGACACCGTCGAAGAGCCGGCCAATGCCGGAGCTTCTCGGGCAGTTCAGGGAGCGCTGGAGCATGGTTTTTATCGTGCTGTTCTTATTTTCAAGGCCCGCCTCGAACCTGAGCGCCTCGGCGGTGCGCCATATCTCCTTTGTCGCGGCGTCTCCGCCGGGGAGCGGTATTGGCCGCATCGTGCCGAGCCGTCTGAAGCCCTTCGCGCCGCCCGCGAGCAGCTCACCGCCCCAGATGGCGCCGTCCGTCCCGTAGCCCGTGCCGTCCCAGACGAGGCCCAGGCACTCGCCGGAAAGGCCGTTATCCGCCATGCAGGAGAGCATGTGCGCGTGGTGGTGCTGGACGCGCAGGAGCGGGATGCCCTTCTCCCTCGCCAGCGCTTCCGCAACGCCGGTGGAGAGATAATCCGGATGCAGGTCGCAGGCCACGGCCCGCGGCTCAAAATCAAAGAGTTTCGCAAAGTGGCGCAGCTGCTCCTCGTAGCAGTCCAGCGTTTCAAGGTGCTTAAGGTCGCCAATGTGCTGGCTCGGGAAGGCGTGGCCCTCCTTTGAAAGGCAGAAGCCCGCCTTCTGCTCCGCCCCGCAGGCCAGCAGCCCGGCGCTCAGGCCCGGGACGGCGACGGGGTATGGCACATAGCCCCGCGAACGGCGCAGGGGATAATCCCGGCCCTCGAAAACGCGGATGAGCGAATCATCACAGCGGGTCAGTATCTCCCTGTCGTGCAGCAGGAAGCCATCCGCTATATTGCCGAGGCGCTCCATGGCCTCGGCGTTCTTGTATACGATGGGCGTATCGGAGAGGTTCGCGCTCGTCATAACGAGGCAGTCGAGGTCCTCGCCCAGGAGCAGGACGTGCAGGGGCGTATATGGCAGCATGACGCCAAGAGAGTTGTTCTCGCTCAGGTGCATGTAGGTCCCACGCTCGCGTTTTTCGAGGAGGACTATCGGCCTCCTGAAAGAGGAAAGCGCCCGTTCCTCGTCCTGCGAGACCTTGCAGAGCCGCCGGACGGCGGCGATGTCCCGGCACATGAGGGCAAAGGGCTTCTCGTCCCGCCTTTTGCGCCGCCTCAGCCTGGCCGCGGCGGTCTCGTCCTCCGCCAGGCAGACCAGATGCATGCCGCCCAGGCCCTTGACGCAGAGGATGCCGCCGCTTTTAAGCAGCGCCCGCGCTGCCTCGATGCCGTCCCCCGGCAGGCGGCGGCCGTCGGTGTCCGTGAAGAAGGTATGCGGCCCGCAAGCCGGGCAGCAGTCAGGCTGGGCGTGGTAGCGCCGGTTTTCAATGTCCGCAAACTCCGCCGCGCAGTCCGGACACATCGAAAACTCCGACATGGAGGTGTAGGCCCGGTCATATGGGACGGAGCGGATGATGGTAAAGCGCGGCCCGCAGTTAGTGCAGTTTATGAAGGGGTAGCGGTAGCGTCTGTCCCCGGGAGTCAGCAGTTCCCTCAGGCAGTCAGGGCAGATGCCCGCGTCCGGCGAGACGAGCGTGCGCATTTTCTCTCCCCGCTCGCTCGGGACTATGCGGAAGCCTGTGAAATGCTCCCCGCCGTGCAGCGCGCGCGCCTCGACGCCCTCTATGAGCGCCAGAGGCGGGGCCTCCGCCTCCAGCTCGCGCAGGAAGGCGGAAAGCTCCCCAGCCTCGCCCTCCAGCTCCAGCTCCGCGCCCTGCGGGCTGTTGCGCACCCAGCCCACAAGGCCGTGCCGCTTCACCAGCCGGTGGACAAAGGGGCGGAACCCCACGCCCTGGACTATGCCGCGCACATCTATGTGAAGCCTTGTCAATTTTCCCCCTGATTAGTGTTAATTATTTGACATTTCATAGTGTAAATGCCGCCTCAACTATGCTTGATTCTATCACCAGCCCATATATTTGTCAACAAATTAACATCATCTCCGGCGTTGTTATTCTGAGTAAAATGTGTTAATATTGTACAAAACCTTGTAGGGAGGCTTACACATGACTGAAGCAAAAGTCTACTATTCCGATATGCGCGCGCACGGCCGGAGCCTGCTCTCCAAGCTGCGCCGCCTTATGAAGGAGGCCGGTTTTGAGAGCATAGACTTCGACGGCAAGTTCGTCGCAGTCAAGATACATTTCGGTGAGCCAGGCAACCTTGCCTATCTGCGCCCGAACTGGGCGGCGGAGGTCTGCGACTACATACGCGAGCTCGGCGGCAAGCCTTTCCTCACGGACTGCAACACCCTCTACGTCGGCGGGCGCAAGAACGCGCTCGACCACCTCGACAGCGCCTACAAAAACGGCTACAACCCCTTCCAGACAGGCGTACACACCATCATCGCGGACGGTCTCAAAGGCACGGACGAGGCGCTCATCCCCGTCGAGGGCGGCGAGTATGTGAAGGAAGCCAAGATAGGCCGCGCTCTGGCTGACGCGGACATCATCATCTCCCTTTCCCACTTCAAGGGCCACGAACAGACCGGCTTCGGCGGCGCGCTGAAGAACCTCGGCATGGGCGGCGGCTCCCGCGCTGGCAAGATGGAGATGCACTCGGCTGGCAAGCCCTTCGTTAAGCAGAAAAAGTGCATCGGCTGCGGGGCCTGCGCGCGCATCTGCGCCCACGGCGCGCCCATCATCGAGGGCGGCAAGTGCACCATAGACCAGGACCGCTGCGTCGGCTGTGGCCGCTGCATCGGCGTATGTCCCAAGGACGCTGTGACCCCCGCCAACGACGAGGCCTTTGAGATACTGGGCTGCAAGATAGCCGAGTATGCCAAGGCCGTCTGCCAGGGCAAGCCGCACTTCCACATCAGCCTCGCCGTGGACATCTCCCCCTACTGCGACTGCCACGCGGAAAACGACGCCGCCGTCGTGCCGGACGTAGGCATGTTCGTCTCTTTCGACCCCGTGGCCATCGACGTTGCCTGCGCGGACGCGGTGAACGCCCAGCCGCCCATCGCCAACAGCATGCTGGGCGAGGCCGAGCACTGCCACCACGACCACTTCAAGGACATCTCCCCCGATACGGACTGGAATTCGCAGACAGAACACGCCGAAAAGATAGGCCTGGGCAGCAGAAAATACGAGCTTATAAGGCTCTGAGTCAAAAAAATAGCCGCGCCGCCAAAAAATGTGTTGACAAGTGCCCTTTCGTCGGGTATAATTCACTTTGCCTTTTGGCGGCGTAGCTCAGTTGGCCAGAGCATTCGGTTCATACCCGAAGTGTCACCGGTTCGAATCCAGTCGCCGCTACCACCGGGGCGCCTCTGGCGCCCCGGAGCCTTATGGCCCGTTGGTCAAGTGGTTAAGACACCGCCCTTTCACGGCGGTAACATGGGTTCGAATCCCGTACGGGTCACCAACCTACGGAGGCTTAGCTCAGCAGGTTAGAGCGCCTGCTTCACACGCAGGAGGTCACTGGTTCGAGTCCAGCAGTCTCCACCAAACAGCACCTGATTTCGTAAGAAATCAGGTGCTGTTTTCGTTTATGCCTTATCGCCGCCGGAGGATTTCCTCCCGGTGTGTTCACCACGCAAAACGGATGCATGCCGGAGCGCTCCGGCGGCGCAAAAGGCTTGCTTGCGATATGTCCGTTTTTGTTGCAAAATGCGAAAGAAGGATTTTCACCTATTTCGCTCAGGGGGGATACCGTGGCCTTATACACCAAGAAGCTGATTATGACCACCTTTCAGGAAATGCTTGCCGAAATGCCCTTCGACAAGATCACCGTGTCTGCTCTGGTCAAACGTGCGGAGGGCAGCCCCAATACGTTTTACTATCACTATCAGGACATCTATGCCCTGCTGGACGACTGGTTTCAAAAACAGGTGGACGCCCTTGTTCCGGTGGGAGAGCCCATCGAGTGGAAGCCGGTTACGAAGAACATTCTGCGCGAATGCCGGGCCCACTCCAAAACCATCTATCATGTGTTTGATTCTCTTTCCCGGGACCGACTGGATACGCTGTTTGAGAACTTCCTGCGCAGCGCCGTTCAGGACGCCGAATAAACGGAACCTCCCGCAAGGGCTGCCCTTTTGGGGGCAGCCCTTTTTTGCGCAAAAAAGGAAAACTGCGCAAATTTGCGCATTGAGCCGACTGTTCTGAAATTCGGAGGAAGCGGCCGCTTTCGCCATGGTATTCGCGTTCAGATTCCGCTAAACTTGTAGAACTCCGATTGATAAACACTGCATGTTCATCCCCCACACCCGATGGCCCCCACCTGCCGGAGCATTTAACCGAAGAAAGAGGCAAGCCTATGCTGACCTATCACATTCTATACAATCCCCACGCGGGGAGCGGACGCGGCCAGGAGGCCACGTATCGGCTGAACGTACTGCTGCCTGACGACAGGCTGCTGTTCCGCGATATCACGGAAATCGATGATTACGGAGCCTTCTTTCGTTCCCTCCGGGACGATGACCGGGTTGTGATCGCCGGAGGAGACGGAACGCTGAACCGCTTCATCAACGACACCGCCCCACTCCGGACCGACTGCGGCATCTACTACTTTGCCACCGGCAGCGGCAACGATTTCCTCGCCGACATCGGCGGTTATTACCGCTGAAGGCCCTGACGGTATTCCCGTCCATTTTCAAGGGTGAGCATATCCGGCATATCCATGTGGTGGAGGTGCTGACCGGGCAGGACATCACGGTGGAATTTGACCGCCCCGCCCCGCTCCAGATCGACGGGGAGACCATCCCGGGCGTATCCTCCTATCGCGCGGCGGCACATTCACAGATTCCGGCAAAAACGTAAAAACGATTCAATAACAGAAAGGAAAATGATCTATGGGAATCACCGATAAAATTTCTCATGCGGCGGAGCGCAAGGCCTTTGAGACCATCCCCGACGGCAAGTGGGCCCACTATACCCAGCGGCTGATCCGGGAGAACGACCCCTATATTCTCAAGACCTTCCTGACCAACGCGGCCTACGAGGGCGGCTTCCGGGGCTATCAGACGGCGCAGGAGAACGCAGCCAAGTACGATATCAACGTGCCGTGGCTGATTTTGATGGATCCCACCTCCGCCTGCAATATGCACTGCACCGGCTGCTGGGCGGCGGAATATGGCCACAAGCAGAGCCTGACCTTTGAGGAAATGGACCGGGTGCTCACCGAGGCCAAGGCCCTGGGTACCCACGCCTGCATCTTCACCGGCGGCGAGCCGCTGCTGCGGAAAAAGGACATCATCCGCCTGTGCGAAAAGCACCGGGGCATGGCGTTCCACGCCTTCACCAACGGCACCCTCATCGACGAGGAGTTCTGTCAGGAGATGCTGCGGGTGGGCAACTTCTTCGTGCCCATCAGCGTGGAGGGCTTTGAGGAGGCCAACGACGGCCGCCGCGGACGCGGACACTTCCAGAAGGCACTGGACGCCATGGTCCTGCTGCGCAGCCACCGCATTCCCTTCGGCGTCTCCATCTGCTACACCAGCAGGAACTATAAGGTGGTCACCAGCGACGAGTTCCTGGACTTGCTCATTTCCAAGGGCTGCGTCTTTGCGTGGTACTTCCACTACATGCCCGTGGGACTGAACGCCGACACCTCCCTCCTGCTGACACCGGAGCAGCGGACCTATATGAAGGACCAGGTCCGTGAAATCCGCGGCGTCACCGGCGGCAAGGAGCTGTACTGCATCGACTTCCAGAACGATGGCGAGTTTGTCGGCGGCTGTGTGGCCGGTGGCCGACCGGCTGTGGAACCAGGAACATCAATCATAAATGGAGGTTACAAATATAAAACGAATCAAGCAGGACTGCTGTGAGCTGAAGCCGCATAAATGCTGCGGCGCCATGAGAATTCTTCTGGGCATTGGGGTTTTCTGCGCAGGGCTATTTGCCGTTCATACCCGGCTGGAAGCGGTCCGCCAGCGGAACGCGGATTTCGAGGACTAATTTGTTATATAAAACAGCGGGAGGGACGCATTGCGTCCCTCCCGCTGCAGGCTGTCGAGAAACCCGGCTGCGCACTAAGCGGCAGCCGGGTTTCTCGACAGCCTGAGCCCTGCCCCATGGGGGCAGGGTTCTTTCGGCGTATTAGGTTGGGTCAGGAGTTGAAGAGTCTGGTAGAGTCCAGCGGGACATCATAGCAAACACTGTAGTCGCCATCCGCTCCCGGGTAGTCACAACCAGCCACTCCATCAAAAAAGACGTTACCAACTCCCGGGACGGTCACGCCGCATGTGCGGTTTGTCGGCGTGCGAGTTGGTTTTCCGCAAGCACTGGCCGTGTTGCTAGTCAACTCGAAGCTCTCGAAGCTCAGCATCGGGGTCACATAGGATTTCATTGTTTCGATTGCTCCTTTCTCAGAACCACCAGTTCCACCAGGTGGCGGGCCGCACCGTCAGGGTGGCGGTGATGGGCTCACTGGCAGTACCTTCCGCATTCACTGCGCAGACTGCGTAGTCCGTGGTCTGGGCAGGAGCGGTGGCGGTGTAGGTAAATACGCGGTAGGTGACCTTGGGGGACCACCAGCCCCAGCCGGTGCGCTCGGTGCGGGTGGTATAGCTGCTGACGGTCACGCCGTCCACGGTGATGGCGTCCACGTCCCCACTGGCCTTCACCGTCAGGGTAGCCTTCCGGCCGGCCCGGACGCTGCCGCCCCAGCTTGCATCAAAGCGCTCAGGCTGGACGGTCTCCACCGGAGCCGCAAACAGGGCCTGGACCATGGCAACGGCGTTGGCCTGCTCTTCAGCCGTCAGGTCACTCAGCGTCACCGTTTGCCCGCTGGTCTTATAGGTGATCTTCAGGTTGGTCAGGGACAGGATGCCATTACCGGTGTTGCTGATAGTCACCAGCTGACCGTCCTTCGCCTGTTCGGTAATGTTATAGTACATCTCCGTGGCGGTGTTAAGCTGCTGTTCGAGCCTAGTAGTGGTACTTACCTTGTCCTCCACAACCATCGTAGCCGCGCCATTGGGAGCCTTGGCGCCGATCTGGATGCTGGCAATTTCATTTGTATTGTCGGTCAGCTTGAAGGAGATGGCCTGACCTTGTGCCAGATAGACCTCGTTGTTGGGACCGTAGTTGGCATACTGTCCAATCGTAGCTTCTTCAGCGCCGTCGATGAACACATCCCTTCTCCGTCTTTTTGCAACAGGAAATTTGACAATTCTGCAAAAAAATACAGCCCGGGTTATGGTCATTCCGCAGAGTGCGGTCATACCCCTCCCGGGCCCGGCATATGCTGTTACAAACTCTGAAAAGGACGGGATGGCCATGAGAAACGGGAGAGTGCGGATATTTCTGCTGCGGCGGCGGGCGGTGGCGGCTGTGGGGGCCCTGGTGCTGGCGGGGGCCATCTTCTGGGCGGTGAGCTATCCCGCCGGGACGCCTGCCTCCGCCGCTCAGCGGCAGCTGCCGATCTACAGCGTGGAGCGGGAGCAGAAGATGTGCTCCGTCAGCTTCGACGCCGCCTGGGGCAACGAGGACACCCAGGCCCTCATCGACATCCTGGCCCGGTACAACGTGAAGGCCACCTTCTTCTGCGTGGGGGACTGGGCGGAGAAGTATCCGGAGTCGGTGAAGGCCCTGCACGACGCGGGCCACGAGGTCATGAGCCACTCCAACCACCACGACCACTACAACGCCCTCACCGCCCAGCAGATCGTGGAGGACGTCACCGCCAGCAACCAGCGCATCGCCGCCGCCACCGGCGTGACCCCCACCCTGATCCGCTGCCCCTACGGCGAGTATGACGACCATGTGATCTCCGCCATCCGCTCCATGGGCATGGAGCCCATCCAGTGGGACGTGGACAGCCTGGACTGGAAGGACTATGACGCAGGCACCATCTGCAAGCGGGTGCGGGATAAGCTGGCCCCGGGGTCCATCGTGCTGTTCCACAACGCCGCCCTGCACACGCCGGAGGCCCTGCCCTCGGTGCTGGAGCACATGATCCGGGAGGGCTATACCGTGGTGCCCATCGGCCAGCTGATCTATTGGGAGAACTACACCATCGACCACACCGGCCGCCAGTTCCCGGCGGAGACCGCCCAATAGCGTGCGAAACCCCTGCGGCTGCGCCGCAGGGGTTGTTGGTCATTCGCCGGTCTGGGCCGGAGCGGGGATCTCGTCGTAAAACACGTCCAGGATCAGGTCGTACAGGGCCTCCTGGTCCACCGTCAGCTCCACCCGGTTGCCGTCGCCCAGGGCGGCCTGGCCGGTGACCCGCAGCATGTCGCCGGAGAAGCTCATCCCGGCGGCCTGGGTGGCCAGATACGTCAGCTTGCCCAGGTCCAGGTCCGTCAGCACATAGTCGCTGACGGCGTTATACAGAGGAACGACGCTGGCGGGGCTGGCCGCCACCCGGTCCTTGGCCTGGCTGATCAGGGCCAGCATATACTGCTTCTGCCGCTTCATGCGGTCCTCGTTGCCGGTGGCGTCGCCCCGGCGGGCCTGGATATACAGCCGCGCCTGCCGCCCGGTAAGGGTCACATCCTGGCCCGGGTACATGTTCCACCCGTTGGGAACATCGGTGAAGGGATAGTCGTCCAGCACACTGACGGTGACGCCGCCCACGGCGTCGTTGAGCCGCCCGATGCCGCCCATGTAAAAGGCGGCGCAGCCATCGAACTGCAAGCCGTAAAACAGCTGGGACACCGCCTCCTGGCACAGGCGGCAGCTCTCATACAGGCCGTCGCCGTTGGAGAAGGACAGGGCCAGCTGGGTGTGGGCCACGCCGGAAATTTCGCCGGTGTCATCCGGCACGCCGATGTCGCACATGGTGTCCCGGGACACGGAGATCAGGGTCATTTTGTTGGCGTCGGTGTCCAGAGCCGCCACCAGGATCACGTCCGCCTGGTTGTCGCTGCCGTAAGGCAGGGGGGCGGCGGGCTTGTTGTCCGAGTCCACCCCGATCAGCAGCAGGTTCACCATGTGCTCCTTATAACGGTAATATTTTCCGTCGTGCAGGACGGTGTAGCTGTCCAGCTGCTCCGTGCCGCCGGGGGTGACGGTGGGGGCCTAGCCTCCGTTCCGCAAACTGCTGCGCCCGTGGAGCCAGATGCCCGCCACAATGGTGCACAGCACCGCCGTCACCGCCATGAGGATGATGAAAATCAGCAGCGGCGTGGACAGGCGCTTTTTCTTCCCCTGCACCGGGGCTTCCTGCTTTTCCTGTTCCATAGGGTTCTCCTCATTTAATAACATCATAGGTCTCCGTCAGCACGCCCTGGACCAGGAAGCGCTGCATACGATTCTGCCGGTAGCAGGTGGACAGGGTCAGCACCTTGTCCCCGGCCTGGGGAAACAGCTCCCGGCGGTAGTTGGCGTTGATGGCCTCCCCCAGGGAGGCGAAGTAGTCGGCGAACTGCTGGGGATCCGTGAAGTCGTGGCACAGCAGCAGATGCTCGCTGGAGTGGGGATAGGCGGCGAAGATGGTGTATTCATACACCTTGTCCGGGGTGTAAACGAAGATCTTCTGGTTTTTGGCGAAAAACGCCGCATCGGCAAAGTTGTTCACCTGGGCAAACATGGTCTGGGACTGGCGGTTGTGGCCATACAGCACCGTCACCGGGTCCTGGAAGGTGGTGGTGTTGTACCGCTGGGAAAAAATGCTGCCGCCGGAGTAATAGGACCGATCCACCCCGTGATCGTCGTAAAACAGGTCGTCTGCTGCGCTCTGGACCACGGCGTAGTTGATGTTGGTGCCGGGCACCTCGATCCAGGCGTAGATTTCCGGATTGACGTCGTGGAGGCTGTCAAAGTCCACATTGATGGCCATATATTTGCCGTCGTCCTGGGGGTCCAGGGGCTCCACCACCTGGCCGGAGCGGACGCCGCTGCCCAGCTTATCGCTGACAGACTTACCCCGGACATACTGGACGATAAACAGGATGCAGAAAATACACACGATCACCGCAATAACGGCCACCACCGTCAGCAGGATGCGCACAGGACGCTTCATAGGACATTTCTCCTTTGTTCAGAACGGGAAAAAGGCCCCATAAACGGCTCAGCATTTATGGGGCACCTCGTTATTGGATGGACTTCGTTACGCCCGGGTGTGGGCCTTTTTGGTGCAGACGTAAGCCACGCCGCCGCTGACGGCAATGGCCATCACCACGCTGCCGATGCCCAGGTCGTAGCCGGTCTGGGGAGAGGTGGGGGTGGTGCCGGGCTCATCGTCGTGCTTGGGGCTGGGGACGTAGCCGCCGTCGGCAAAGGCAGTGACGGAGAGCATGCAGCCCAGCATCACAATAACCGTCAGAACAGCAAGAATCTTTTTTATGGTAACATAACCCTCCATTACCCTATTTAGTAATGTCCATTATAATGTCTGCTTGCGGAAAAAGCAAGTACTTTTTTGCCGGATTCGAAAAATAATTTATTCTTCGGCAATCGCAGGGCGGTTACACGCCGGTCAGGTCAAAGGCCGGGGTGTATTCCTCCCGGGCGGAGGTGCGCTCCTGGGTGAAGCCGTCCCGGATGCCGCAGTTTTCCATATATCGCACCGCCGCCCGATACTCCGCCCGGGTGACGTGCCGGGCCAGGGGGCCTGCGGCCCCGGGCTGGGGGGTATACTGGCTCATCAGGGAAAACAGCACCTCCCCTGGGCGGAAGGTCTCCGCCACCCAGTCGATGACCCGGCGGGTGTTCTCCAATTGTCCCGGCAGCACCAGGTGCCGGATCAGCACTCCCCGGACCAGGAGGCCCTCCCGTATTTCCCAGGGCCCCACCTGGCGGAACATCTCCCGGATGGCGGCCCGGGCCGCGGCGGGATAGTTCCCTGCGCCGGACAGTTGCCGGGCAGGCTCCTCCAGGGCGTACTTCATGTCCGGCAGATACACCTGGACCTTCCCCTCCAGCAGGCGCAGGGTCTCCACCCGCTCATAGCCGCCGGTGTTGCACACCACCGGCACCGGCAGCGCCGGCTCCAGGGCCCGGGCCACCCAGGGGGCGAAATGCCCCGGGGTCACCAGGTTGATGTTGTGGGCCCCCTGGCGGATCAGCTCCCGGAATATCTCCCCCAAGCGCTCCACCGTCACGGGCTTTCCCACGCCCTGGGCGGAAATTTCGTGATTCTGGCAGAACACGCAGCCCAGGGTGCAGCCGGAGAAGAAAACCGTGCCGCTGCCTCGGGTGCCGCTGATCACCGGCTCCTCCCACATATGAAGCCCTGCCCGGGCCACCACCGGCCCCGCCGGCATCCGGCAGAAGCCCTCCCCTCTGGTCTCCGTGCGCTCCGCGCCGCACATACGGGGGCAAAGCGTGCACCTCATGTCCGGCGGATGTGGAAGTCCGGCCCCAGGTCCCCGGCCATCCAGTGGCGGCGGCACAGGCTGGTATACCGGTCGTTGGCTCCCAGCACCACCTGCTCGCCCTCCTTCACCACCCGGCCCCGGCTGTCGAACCGGGCGTTGAAGGCGGCCTTCTTGCCGCACCAGCAGATGGTCTTGACCTCCTCCAGCTTGTCGGCCATGGCCAGCAGATAATAGCTGCCCTCGAACAGCTGGCCCCGGAAGTCCACCTTCAGCCCATAGCACAGCACCGGGATGCCGCAGTCGTCCACCAGGTGCACCAGGTAAAACACCTCGTCCTTGGTGAGGAACTGGGCCTCGTCGATGATGATGCAGGCGTATTTCTGCAATTCCTCGTCGGCCATGGCCCGCATTTCGTCAAAATAGATGCAGGGGTGGGTCAGGCCGATGCGGGATGAGACCATGTGGTCCCCGTCCCGGGTGTCCAGCCGGGGCTTCACCATCAGGGTCTCCTGGCCCCGCTCCTCATAGTTAAACCGCGCCATCAGGGCGTTGGCGGTTTTGCTGGAGCCCATGGCCCCGAATTTGAAATAAAGCTGCGCCATCGTCAGTCTCCTTCTGCGGGCAGAGCCCGCGTGAATTGGTCAAAGGCGGAGGGGATCGCCAGCCGCTGCCGCCGGGCCCCGTCGGCCCAGAGCCAGTCCGCCGGACCCAGGCCCTCCACCTGCACCAGGTATCCGGTCATCTCCCAGCGGATATGGGTGAAAATATGCCGGGCGTCCAGCTGCCGCAGCCAGGCCCGGGGCGTCAGCCCCCACTGCCGCAGCTGCCGGGCTGCCTGCTCCTCCGTCAGCCGGCCGGGCACATGGGGATATTCCCACAGGCCCGCCAGCAGTCCCGTGTCCGGCCGCTGCCGCAGGGCCGTGCCCCCCGGTCCCAGCAGCAGGAACACCGTCTTTTCCTCCAGGCGTTTTTCCTTTTTGGGGGCCCGCACCGGCAGCTCCCGCTGCCGCCCCTGTTCCCGGGCGGCGCAGAAGTCCGCCGCCGGGCAGGTATCGCACAGGGGCGCGCCGCCGGGCAGGCAGATCCCGGCCCCCAGGTCCATCAGCGCCTGGTTGAAGGCCCCCGGCTCCTGCCGGGGCATGACGGCCTCCATCCGGCG
>OHEM01000293.1_pt1 | contig 23179 bp, 18 predicted proteins | sample 1567281 | NCBI WGS metagenome assembly OHEM01 (sample SAMEA3879537, study PRJEB24766) | human gut metagenome | biome: human-associated habitat; feature: feces | place: USA | collected 1985/1987
ACGACCCTATAAAAATTTAAGGACTATGTTCGACCCTACAAGAATTTAAATATCCGGCATTGTCTGATTTGTGATGATGCCTTTTGTTTTGTGGGGTTGGGGTTATGATGGATTTTAAGTTACTTACTAAACAATTGTTAGAAACATATCTAGGATCGGATACGTTGAGTGATGTTGTGATTCAAGATTTTTTGGATTCCAATGCGAGTATTATTGGTACGGGAAAACAAGAATTTTTTAAGAGTATGGATCATTTTTTGTCTGCATTTAAATTTGATGTAGAAAAAAGAAAGGATATTCATTTAGAATATAAAGACTTAGAAGTAGAAGAACAAATTGTGGATGATCAATGTGTCATTACGTATGGTTCTGTTCAAATTTATGGTATTTTTGAAGATGAAATTACCATTATGCATATGGATTCTCGATTTACGGTTGTTTATGGTATAAAGAATGGTCAATGGAAAGTGCTTCATATTCATCATTCAATTCCGGATAAGCAACAAATGGAAAATGAAGAATTTCCAATTGCTTTAGGAAGACAAGTACAACAGGCTCGTCATGAAGTTGAGGCATTGGGTGCGGCTTATTCTTATATTTCAGTAATTGATTTGATTTCCAAAGAAGTGGAATTGATCAAGAAAAGCAGAGAATATGATCCAAAATTGGATGTGAATAAAGTGGATATAAATGGAGAGCTTGATTTAATCAATCGATTGATTGCGAAAGATTATAGAGCATCGACTGTAGAATTCTTTGATTTTGATACTATCGCAAAACGACTTGAGGGTAGAAATTCATTGTCATATTCGTTTGAAAGAATAGATGGAGTATGGATGCTAGCGATGGTTGTTCCACAAAAAGTGGATGAGTTTGGTCATGTGGTTAGTATCTTAATTGCGATTCGTGATTTTACGGAAGAAAAGAAGCGTGAATTAGAACAAGAGGAGGCTTTAAGACAAGCAAAGATCAAGGCAGAAAAGGCAAATGAAGCCAAATCCATGTTCTTGTTTAATATGTCACACGATATTCGTACGCCTATGAATGCCATTGTAGGATATTCGCAATTGATGAAGAAGGAATTGAGTGATCCTAAGCTTCTTCATTATCAAGAAATGATTGAACAATCCAGTCAATTATTACTTTCAATTATCAATAATGTGCTGGATATGGCTCGTGTTGAAAGTGGTAAGATGGAATTGGATGAAAACTATGATGTGGTTGGCAATGTTTCTCAACTAGTTTGTGGTGCTTTTGAAGCTGAGGCTTCAAAGAAGCATATTGAATTAAATCGAAATATTCGTGTTCAACACAAGAATATCATGGTCGATACCATTAAGATGCAGGAGATTCTATCCAATCTAATTAGTAATGCGATTAAATATACGCCTGAAGAAGGTAGAGTAACTGTTGATATTAAGGAACTTCCTTTTGATAGAGAAGGCTATACTTTAATTCAAACAAAGATTATGGATACAGGTATTGGAATGAGTGAAGACTTCTTGCCATCGTTATTTGAATTGTTTACAAGAAAATACAACCATGTCTAAGATTCCTGGTACAGGCTTGGGCATGGCCATCGTTAAAAACTTTGTGGACTTAATGAATGGTAGTATTAAAGTAGAGAGTGAACTTGGTAAGGGTAGTACTTTTACGATTACCATTCCACATAAGATTGCGAATAAAGATTATACTAATAGAAATATTGAATCTTCCAATGAGTTTGATATTGGTTTTAAGGGTAAGAAAATTTTATTGGCCGAAGATAATGAATTAAATGCTGAAATCACAACTACAATTCTTAGTGAAATGGGTTTTGAAGTTAAAGCTGTAGAAGACGGAATTCTATGTGTGAATGAAATGCAACATCAACCAGCCAACACATACGATTTGATTTTAATGGATATTCAAATGCCAAATATGGATGGCTATAAGGCAACAGATTGTATTCGACATCTTTCACAACCTGAAAAGGCCAATATTCCAATTATAGCTATGTCTGCCAATGCGTTTGAGGAAGATAAGAAAAAAGCATTTGATGTAAAGATGAATGATTATATAACGAAGCCAATTGACTTTCAAAAGATGGAAGAAGTATTAAAACATATATTGAGTAAGAAGGATCCTCTTAGTTGAGGATTCTTTTATCTTATGTTGTGTAAATGATTGATTTTGTGTTAGTTTAGATGTTAAAACCGTATCTAATTCAACGAAAATAATGCGATTTAGACAAGATAGGATTATTCGCAACAACATGCTTGGAGTTAATAATGTTTTCACATTGGACATTTATAATAAGAATTGGCTACTGGATGTAGTAACGGTGAACCCTCTGAATTAAAAGGATGATATCTTGAGTTCTTAAAGATTCCGATTTTGCAGGAGGACGTGTTTTATGTATATTTATCTGTACATTGATGTTGCCATGACTATCTTGGCTTTAGTTGAATTACTAAAAATTACATTATTGATTATAGAAAAATGTAAAAGACACTAGTTCACCCGTCCAAAGGATTAAACTAGTGTCTTTTCACTAAAATAATTCAGAGGAACCACTGTATCCAGTAGTCTTTCTGTATTTGTATTATAATTGTTAAATTGATTTTATGCAAATGAATGGATTATGTTGTAATAATCATCTGGATGTATGGATTATTTTGATAAGCTTGCATACACCATCGCTTAATAGTTCGATATTTTCTTCATTGAAAATTATATCTCTAGAAGTATGTATTCGATCAAGATAATAGAACAAACCTTTCTTAAGGCTACAAACTCCATATGCATATTTAAAGCTAAAGTTGTCGGATGGATAGAATCCAAATCCTTTGTTGATGTGAACTCTTATATAATCTGTTGATGCAAATGCATTTATAATATTTTCATGTTTTGATTGATCATTTTTAATTTGTTTCGTTGGAAAGAAAAATATATCATTGCCATCGGATACACAATCAAAATTAATGATAAGTTTATTCTTTACATATTCTTTATATTCTTTCGCAAAAGCAGAAGAGCCTAATAAACCTAGTTCTTCGTTGTCAAATAACACAAAACATACTTCATCTCTTAAATCTTCTGGTAATTTGATGGCTGATTCAATGATTGTAATGATACCACTCGTATTATCATTTGCAGTATGTTTATTTGCTTTTCCAAACAACATCCAAATCATTATAATTAACCATGAAATAGAAGAAGCAATATTAAGTTCAATATTCTTAAATAGACCTATCCAAACAAATAATTGAATAAGAACGATGTTCATAAAGAATATAAGAATTAATATACAAATAATAATGGCTAATTGTGATAAAATCAGACCAAACAAATTATTAGGCACAATTAAATTGGGAAATGGTAAGACCGCCTGTGTATCATAGTGAGCTGTACAAAATATCTTAGCTTTTTCTATATTACCGATAATTATATTATTATTTATCTTTTTATGTTGAATACTGGGGCAATACCCATATTGATTAAGTTCATGAATTATATATTTACGAAATACCTCTTTTTGTTTTTTTGTTTTTCGAACCTGAAAGTGATCAAGAATTCTACGACTCGTTTCATTCATTCTTATTTCTCCCTTAGTTGCATATATTTTATCATAATGTGAATGGTTTTCGTGGCTTTATAAAATGTAATTTGAAAAAGTCAAGACGAATCTATCTAATTTGATGAAAATAAGGCGATTTAGACAAGATAGGATCATTCGCGACAAAATGCTTGGAGTTAATAATGTTTTCACATTGACTCTTTATAATAGGAATTGGCTACTGGATGTAGTAACGGTGAACCCTCTGAATAAAAAGGATGATATCTTGAGTTCTTAAAGATTCCGATTTTGTAGGAGGACGTGTTTATGTATATTTATCTGTACATTGATGTTGCCATGTGTTTAATGGCACTAGTAGAAATACTAAGAATAACATTATTGATTATAGAAAAATGTAAAAGACACTAGTTCACCTTCCCCAAAGGATTAAACTAGTGTCTTTACATTAGATAAATTCAGAGGATCCACTGTATCCAGTAGTCTTTCTGTATGATTATTAAACAATTGATATATATAAAAGTCAAGACTAATCTTGTCTAATTCACTGAAATAGAAACAATCGTAATTGATTTATAATAGGGGTTGGCTACTGGATGTAGTAACGGTGAACCCTCTGAATTAAAAGGATGACATCTTGAGTTCTTAAAGATTCCAATTTTGTACAAGGACGTGTTTTATGTATATTTATCTGTACATTGATGTTGCTTTTGTGTTTAATGGCCTTAGTTGAATTGTTAAAAATCACATTGATTATAGAAAAATGTAAAAGACACCAGTTCACCAACTCCAAGGATTAAACTAGTTTCTTTGACATAAAATAATTCAGAGGAACCACTGTATCTAGTAGTCTTTCTGTATGATTATTAAACAATTGATATATATAAAAGTCAAGTCTAACCTTATCTAATATAACGAAAACAAGGCAGTTTAGATCAAATAGGAACTATTGGAATCCACAATATTTAAACATTAACTTACGACTTTATGTAGTGGTGTTTATCCTTGAAATAAAAATGATGATATCTTGAATTATCAAATAGTGTATATTTATCCGTACAATAGTTTTAGTTGAATAACTAAAGATTACATTATCATTCAGAGGTACCACTGTATCCAGTGGTTTTTCTATTTGGCTTTATGTAAGAATATATTTTTTTAAATTCGTGACTTTATTTCATAAACATTTCATAAATGATTGATAGAATGGTTTCGGATAAGGAGTTGGTTTTTTTGATACATAATGCCTATGCATATATCACAAGAAAGAAAGTAAGGACGAGTATCTTGTTTTTGATACTTATGGTTATTCTTCTGAGTCTTTATGGATGCTTGAGTATTCTTTCATCCAATTTACGAATGGAAAAATCTTTAAATGAGGTGAGTCTGAGTTCGATTGTAGTACAAAAAAAGGATGGTTCTGATTTTGAAAACCAGTATTTTAATAATTCTGTATATGAATATGATTTTGTTTCAAAGTTAGAAGATGCTAAGGTTGTTTCTGTTAAGCAGGGTGTAAAACTGGATTCTTTACCTGAAGAATATAAGAATGTAGTTTCAGTAGTTGGAACAAATAACACTTCAAAAAATGTTTTATTTCGTAGTGGCGTATTTACTTTAATTTCAGGAAAAAATATTAATTCTAAGGATAGAAACTCTATTCTTATTCATTCGGATCTAGCTAAAAAGAATCATCTAAAAGTAGGGGATACAATATGTTTGAATTCTCATACTTATACAATCAAAGGAATTTTTGAAGGTAAGAAGCATGAAACATATACAGGTTTATCTTCGGATTTAAGTGAGAATACCGTATTTGTGGATTATCATTCTTTAGACACAAAAATGATCCATAAAATGACAGTTTTCTCAAAGAAAGAAACAATGCTTAAACAAGTTCAATCCTTATATCCATCAAGTGAATATGTTGTGTCTAAAGATACGAATGCCTATCAATCGTCTTTAGAATCTATACAAAGTATGAAGCACATGATTCAGATTTTATCTTGTTCTATCATTGTGTGTGGACTTGTTGTCTTATCTTTGGTATTGGTTCTATGGCTAAGAGATCGCATGCATGAAATCGGTGTCTTGTTATCTATAGGAAAAAGTAAGATGGAAATTATTGTTCAATTTATATTAGAACTTGTATTTATATCCTTTCCATCAGGAATCATTCTATGTGCTTTTAGTGTAATTAAACATAACACGTTATGCTTCATATTAAGTTATGGCTTGTTGATGAGTATTATTATCGTTTCTGTACTAATGGCGAGTCTTATGATCATGATCAAAAAGCCAAGAGAAATATTATCGAAATTAAGTTAGGAGGAAAATAATGAGTATATTAGAAATAAAAGATGTAACGTATGGTTACACAAAATTAGAGCATATTTTATTTGAAGTGAATCAAAACTTTGAGTGCGGAAAGTTCTATGCGATTATTGGAAAATCAGGAGCAGGTAAATCAACCTTATTATCTTTATTAGCTGGACTTGATGAGCCAGACTCTGGTGAAATTTTATTTGAAGGAGAAGATATTTCAAAAACTGGATATACAAATCATCGTAAGAATCATATTTGTCTTGTGTTTCAAAATTACAATTTAATTGATTATTTAACACCATTAGAAAATGTACGCTTAGTCAATTCTAAAGCTTCGCCTTCCATTCTTTTAGATTTAGGACTTGAACAATCCCAAATCAATCGTAGTGTAATGAAACTATCGGGAGGACAGCAACAAAGAGTTGCGATTGCCCGTGCCCTTGTAAGTAGCGCACCGATTATTTTAGCGGATGAACCAACGGGAAATCTAGATAGCGATACGGCTAGTGAAATTATTGATATCTTAAAGGCTCGTGCTAAAGAAAGGAATAAGTGTGTGATTGTTGTGACACATAGTAAAGAGGTAGCGGATGCCGCTGATGTTGTATATGAATTAAAAGATAAAAAATTAAAGAAGAGGGGGAAATAGAATGTTTAAGAACGCATTTAAATATGTAACTCGAAAAAGTGCGAAGTCAGTGATTCTATTTCTTGTTGTTCTAATTATGTCAAGCCTTTGTTTAGTCGGACTATCTATAAAGGATGCGACAAACAAAGCGTCCAATACATCATTAGGCTCGATTACCAATAGTTTTACAATGGAAATTAATCGTCAAGTTAATTTTGGAACACCTAGAGGTGCGGGTAATGTTAAGGGGAAGGACATTGAAAAGATTTGTGCTTCTAAAGATATTGACTCGTACGTGAAAAGAATCAATAGTGTAGCTGACTTAGTCGATCATGATATTGTTTTAACTTCAAATGAAAATAAGGAGCGTCTTACTAAATTTAAATCGACCGTGATGCTTACTGGAGTAAATGAATCAAAAAAAGAAACAAAGTTTGTATCGCAAGCCTATAAATTAGTTGAGGGCAAACATTTAAATAGTAATGATAAACATCAAATCTTAATGCATAAAGATTTAGCTAAAAAGAATCATTTAAAAGTGGGAGATAAACTATTACTCCGTTCAAATATCTATGATGCAGATAATGAAAAGGGTGCGGATGAAACAGTAGAAGTAACCATTAAGGGTTTATTTGATGGTCATAATCAAGGTGGTGTTACAGCAGCACAAGAATTATATGAAAATAATCTAATCACGGATTTGGATACGGCTGCCAAAGTCTATGGCAATACAGAAAAAACAGCTGTATATCAAGATGCCACATTCTTTGTGAAAGGAAATAAAGATTTGGATCAAGTTATTAAAAATCTAAGAAAATTAGATATCAACTGGAATGAGTATGTGCTGGTAAAAAGTACATCCAATTATCCGGCTCTACAAAAATCAATACGTGGTATGTATAGTGTCGCAAATAAAATGTTTATTGGATCTTTGATCTTTGCGGGTATCGTTGTTACTTTATTGTTGTTCATGTGGATGAACGCACGAAGAAAAGAAATCGCAATTTTAATGGCCTTAGGTATTTCTAAAATGAAGATCTTTATTCAATTTGTTTTAGAACTATGTATGGTAACTATTCCTGCCTATATCTTTGCGTACTTTATCGCTGGTAAAACAGCATCAAGTCTAGGTACAAAAGTATTGAACAATGTAAGTACGGGTGTTGCCAAAGAAATTGCTAAAGAATCCGCTTCAAATCAACTTGGTGGTGGAGCTGAAGTGGATGGCTTTAATAAAATGTTGACACATATTGATGCAACTGTTGAACCAAAATATATGATGTATGTTATTATATTCATGTCAATTGTAATGTTTATTGCACTTGTTGTTTCAACAACGCACTTGTTAAATAAGAATTGTAAAGAATTAATGAATGAGGAGGAATAATGAAAATATTGGTAGTGGAAGATGATACAATGATTCGCGAAGGATTAAGTGAATTCTTATCGGAGTCTGGATATACAATGGTTCAGGCAAAAGATGGGAAAGAGGCATTGGAAAAGTTTAATACAGATATTCATTTGGTAATATTGGACATTCAAATTCCATATATCAATGGATTGGATGTATTAAAAGAAATCCGTAAAGAAAGTAATTTGCCTGTTTTAATCTTAACGGCTTTCAGCAATGAAGAATTTAAAATTGATGCCTATACAAACTTAGCGGATGGCTATATTGAAAAACCATTTTCACTACCCGTATTAAAAGCTCGTATTGATGCGCTTCTTCAGAAACAAGATATTTTTGAATATAAAAATGTTTGTGTGAATTTCAAAAGCTACACGGCCAAAATAGATGGTAAAATGATTGATATCAATGCCAAAGAACTAGAAATATTAAAATACCTTTTAGATAATGCAGGTATCGCATTATCTAGAGCACAAATTCTAGATCATGTTTGGAAGGAAAGTGAAGACGTTCCTTATGATCGTGTTATTGATGTATATATTAAAGAATTACGTAAGAAACTAGGTTTAGATTGTATTACGACCATTCGTAATGTGGGCTACAAATTGGAGAAATCATGAAAAACATAAAGATATTTCCTAAAATATGCATACAAACATTCAGCGTCATCGCAATTATTGTCTTGTTTATCCATCTCTTTGTATATTTGATTTTTCCTAGAACCTATTTGGATGTAAGAAAAGAAGAAATTTATACTAAGGCTAATGAAATTACAGTAAACTTAAGTGGCAAATCTGTTGACTATATTGAACAAGCTTTAGATTTCTATTCCAACACCAATGAAATCAAAGCGTTTATTAAAAAGAATACTACATCGAATGAGGTTGAAATCAAGAAAGATTTAAATGTCGACTTAAAGAGTTCTAATAACTCTTTGATTATTGAAGAAAGACAATTAAAGCTGGATACAGGAAAGACCATTCGCCTCCAATTTGTTTCAACAGCCGACATGCAAAGCCAAGCTAAAAATCTCAGTCTACAATTTCTTCCTTACTCCTTAATTATATCCTTATGCTTTTCAGCCATTGTCTCTTTGGTGTATGCCAAATCCATTAAAAATCATGTAGTTGAAATCAAAAGTGTAACCGATCAAATGATGGCATTAGATAAGAAGGCTCGTCTAGAAATTGATTCGAGTGATGAAATTGGGCAGTTGAAGGCGCAAATCAATGATTTGTATGAAACACTTCTTGATTCGATTTCCAATCTTGAATTTAAAAATAAAGAGATTCTAAGATTAGAGAAAATAAAATACGATTTCTTTAAAGGGGCCAGCCACGAATTAAAAACGCCTTTGGCAAGTCTTAAAATTATCTTAGAAAATATGAAATACAATGTGGGAAAATATAAAAATAGAGATGTTTATATTGATGATTGTATTGATTTAGTTGATCATTTAACAAAGAATATCCAACAAATCTTATCTGTATATTCCATAGAAAATCTAAAAGACGATGAAGAAGTGGTTCAAATCAAAGATATCTTGTCTAGTGTACTTGAAAAATATGATGTATTGATTCACCAAAAGGAATTAAGAATTCAAAATGATGTAAAAGATGAAACAATGTATATTGGCAAGACAGCTCTAAATATCATTTTGTCTAATCTTATTAGTAATGCGATCAACTATACGCATGAAAAGGATACTGTTCATATTGGAATCGAACAAGGCTATTTCTTTATTCAAAACAAACAAGATCCAACCCAACCTAAAGGAAATGGTCTAGGTTTATATATTGTTCGTAATCTATTAGATAATTATAAAATGAAATATGAAACGATTGAAGGAGAAGACTTTATCTTCAAGATTAAATTGAAGTAACAGCTCTTTTAAAGTTGTTGGATTTCACCTTATACTAACATAAAATGTAAGTTAGAGGTGAAAACAGCCTAATTATGTATGAGATATTAAAACAATTATTGTTTCAATCTCTCAAAAAACAATAAAGTGGTAAAACTCATTTTGTTTGAGTAATTACCACTTTTTTTAGTCTAACATTTCTAGATAGTTCACATTTACATATTGACTATATAATGGCTCATCATGGATCATGGCATTTTGAAAGAATTGATCGACATCTTCATAGTTTTTATCATCCATCGATATATAGAATAAATCATCCTCATATTTGGCTTCGATAATATAATCTTCTCCATTGATTTCTAAGGCGAGTTTACAAGGCTTTTGTAAAACATAATATAGATCAAATAGATCCATATAGTCTGAATCAAATTGAATCAAAGAATATAAGTCGAGTACGATATGTTTAATGATTGTTAGATCACCAAAGAAGTCCGAATAGATCAATCTTTGCGACTGGAATTCCTTCGCAATCAATAATAATTGAATGGCTTGATCTTCGTTGCCTTCTTCTACATAGATCTTTGCAAGCCTAGAATAGATTTCGGGAACAGGATCAAACGTATTCGTTGCTCCTTGAAGTAAAGGATATAAACTCTTAATGATTTGTACATACTTTGGATAATCTTTTTGTACATAATATCCATTCTTATACATATCCGCCAATTTATAGGCTGCCACAATATTTCCTTGATCACTCGCAAGTTTATAGTAGTGAAAGGCCTTCTCATAATCGGGTTGTCCCACACGTCCATAATAGTAAATGTAGCCTAAACATTCATAGGCATCTACATAGTTTAATTTAGCGGCCATTAAATAATAGTCTTCCGCAAGATCAAACTGTTTTTGTCCATAATACCAGCCACCCAGTTCCACCATATATTCTGGATTGTTTGTTTCTTGAATTAAAAATTCTAGGGCATTTATAAATTGGATATCATCTTCGTATTGGGGATGCACCAAATCATAATAATCATCTAGAACTTGTTTTGCACTTTCGATTGTGAATGCCATACTATCTAAACCTTCTTTATTTCTTTCTTTAATTTCTTGTATTCCATCTCTAAAATAGGAATAAATGTCTTATTGACCTCTTTATTCCGTGATTTCTTGCTTAAGAAACCCTCCAACATATCTTTTATGCCTAGTAGTGTCAATTCATCTTCTACATAATAATATTTTGGAGAATATTGCCAAATTGAATAATTATCATTATACATTTCTTCTAGCTTTGCACAATAGGGGCGCTTGCGATAATTAAATAAATATACAATTTCTTCATCTGTGTTGATATCCCTTAATATGGTTCCTAGTGGATAATAATTGTAGTATTGTACATTTCTAGAAACGTAAACATCTTCTTTTAGTTTCAACACTTCTTTGTTTTCTTTCTTTAATTGTTTATTCACATAACGATTCACATTCGTGTTAAAAATATATTTTAAACTATGTGGATTCGGCTCGATTTTTCTTTCTATATCTGTATTGATGAATAGATTTAAACCTTTTAATTCGATATCACCATTTGTATTTGAACACACATATCCATATATTTTATCGCCTTGAATTTTTGATAGAAAGTAAAGGGAAGTATTATATTCCACTATATCTCCTATTTCAAATGTAAATTCAATGTTTTCAAATAAATCAATATGATGTACATCACTGTTTTTCAATAATTGAATCTTTCTTTGGATTTGAATCAAATCTTTGCCTGAGACTTGTTTTAAAATTCCTTTGATATTCTGGATGGGAATTCGATACACATTGTTTAAATATAGATAGGAATCGCTAAAAGCACCTGTTTTCTTATCTTTATGTCCATCTTTTAAAGTATATTGAATCTTTGGATTCTTTTTCTTTGTGCTTCCCGCATACCCATACAAATAGTCTTTGTCCTTTTTGATAATCAAAAAGGGACGTATACGATGGGGGTGATTGATATCCACTAAATTGTCTTCGCACACTGGCATACGACAAAAGACAAGATATCCAGGCTGAATGGTTTGAAATAATTCGTATTGTTCATCCAAATAATTGGTAGATTTTGCGACATACGTTTGTTTCATCTTTTTTGGCGGATTTAAATCCTTCTTTTGTTTCATCTTTTTTGGTGGATTTAAATATTTCTTTTGTTTGATCTCAATTGGTTTTTCACGATGAAATAATCGCTTAAAAAATTCTATGATTCGCATACTTCTTCCTCTTAGGTATAATTCTAACACATAGGTTCAAATTTTTTCGATATCATACTATAATAATTATAACAATCTTAAGGAGAAATAAACATATTGCCGAAGCATTCGCTTTGGCTTCTCATTGGATTGAAAAAAGGGTGCGATGAATCCCTTTGAAGATATATAAAGGAGGAGTTTTTTTGGTGCGCTTATTGGAACACGCAAATCGTTATAGTAAAGAAAAGGTTTTTGATTGTTATAAAAGAACATGTCAAAACGATTATTGGGACTATGATTCCATGACAAGAAAAGAAATGTTAGAACGCATGATTGAAACCTATACCCCTGAGTATTTAGTTTCTATTTGCACAACATGGGAATTAAAGGCATTAAGAAGATTATTACGTAACCAAGACTTAGAAGACGATCGTTATCGTTTTGAAAAACATGCATTAAGCTCTAAGTTTTTATATTTTGATAAAGAATTACCTGAAGAATTCAAAAAGAATGTCAAATTAGCGGTTAAAGATATTGATTTAGATCAGAAGGCAGAAAAAGATGAACCAAGCTTAGTCATTCTTGGAATTATACGTGCCTTTGGCATCATTGAACCATCTTTGATTCAAGCTGTATGTAGTGCTTGTGCATACGATTATAAAGCCATTATTGATGGGGAACTCTTCAATTTCTGGGCGTATTTAAAAGAAGACTATGAATTGATTGATCATAGTTTAGCCAATGAATATGTATATTGGGATTATAAAGATCTATTGTATAACATTCGCAATTGTCGTGTTGAACGCGAAAGATTCGAACCAAAATTCTTAGATCGAGACAGCTACATTTCTATCTTTTATCATGGTTTTGATGCGACAAATCCAGATATTAAAAAATTCTTTACAGCTGTTAAAAAAGAAGTGCAGGACATCACAAAGTTTAAAGATGAATTGTTCAACAATTTGCTTCGTGGTACTGTGAATGAAGAAAAGATCGATTTAATTCCATTCTTTAATGGATTCTCCGATTCTTTGACAAAGCGCTATCGCAAAGCTGTTGTACAAATTTCATTACCAAATTATTATGGACTAAGTATGAAAGGCTACAACCAAGCACATGAACATGTATCTTTTAATGATAAGCTTCGTGCTCTAAATGAGAAACAAACGTATGCTTATTTAGATCAAAAAGATACACGCCTATTCTATAAGTTATATTTTAGCGTCTTAGATTATGTGAATGCTTTGGAACAAATTATCCCAAATAAGAAAATTGATCCCAATAATTATATTGAACCCGATGAATTGGTCAATCTAATCGAGGTGTTCTGGAAAGCAAAAGATCGTTTTATTGATGGCTATGTTCAAAAGAATCCTTTGAATCTAACATATCGTAATTTGAATATTATAAAAGATTTTAAATATGGCATGCGCAAAAACTTTTTATTGGCTGTCTATGAAAAGAACTATACAGTATTAAATGATGAAGGTATCAACTATATGGTCAAGGGTCTAAATGAAAACTTAGATAAATTTATTCCGGCCGAAAAAACACCTATGTTGATTCAAACTGCTATTATGCCATTTAATGGGATGATCATCTATGATGGTTTTATTTCAACGGCCGATATGCAGCTTAGCCAAGAACTTGTTTCAAAGGCATTTGAAGATTATAGTTACGGACAAAAAATTTACTCGTTGTTGCCAAAAAATATGAATTAAAAGGAGAGTTATGAGCTCATTAATACAAGAAATCAATCATTATCCAAAAGAATCTGTGTACAGTCAATTTTTTCGTATATGTTTTCCGGATGATGTGTTTTATGAAAAAATTACTCGTAAACAAATGGTTGAGCTAATTATTCAACAATATACACCAGAAAATATTGTAGATGTTTGTACAGTAAAAGAACTAAAACTTTTAAAACGAATCGTTGAAAACAATTATAAAGAAGTGGATGTTCATAGTATGCCATTTGAAAAGGTGGCACTTTATCGAAAATATTTATTATTTGAAAATGAAATTCCAGATGAGCTGAAGGAAAGTGTTATAGAAGCTTTAAAATTTGTGGATTTTGATCAAAAAGAAAAACAAGATGAACCTTTACTTTGTTTAATTGGATTTATTCGCAGTTGTGGAGCTATTGATCCCATGGTTGTTCAAAGGCAAGCACAAAAGTATGGCTTGGATCTTAGAAATTTGGAAACCAATCCATTATTTAATTTCTGGACATACTATACATTTGATTATTTGATGCCAGATAATACTTATGGAGAAGCTATATTGTATTATGATTCAATTCCATATATGGATGTGATCGCAAATACGCGTCTAGATTATGAATTGATGGCTCCTGTGTTTTTAAAACCAGAAAGCTATCTGTCTATTTTCTATAATGGGTATGATGATACAGATCCAGATGTTCATGCGTTATTTGATCATTTAAAAAAGAGTGAAGATGTATTTGATTTTCTAAAAATGGAACGCATTCTTGAATGTATTGAATCATGTCGTATGACTGAACATTTGATTACAATTTTTCCAAAATTAGAACAATTTGATTCGAAAACAAAAGAATTATTCAAAAAAGCTATATATAAAATGCCAATGCCATATTTAACAGGCATGACATTGCAGCGTTATCCGTCAAAATGAAAAGGTAGAAATCTTAAAACTTGATTTCTACCTTTTTCCTATAGCTTTAATTGTTGTCTATCACAATCTTACCAGATTGAATGACTCTATTAATTTTTCTTACGTTTGAAATGTTCTCTAATGGATTTTCATTTAGACAAACTAAATCAGCCTGTTTACCAACTTCAATCGAACCATAGTCCTTTTCAACTCCAACACATCTTGCGGAATTGATCGTGGCCATCTTTAAGATATCCATGTTTGAAATATCAAGTCGAGCCAAAAGCTCCATTTCATAAGCTGTGTTAGAATGGTAATTAAATGGCGTTCCTGCATCTGTACCTAAGGCAATCTGAATACCTTTTTCATAAGCTTTCTTAACACTTTCAACATGGGCATCCTTGACTTTTAACGTCTTGTCTACGGCATACTTAGCTACCCCGTTTTCTACACCCTTATCAATAATGCATTGGGGAGCACAAAGGGTAGGAACTAAGAATGTGTTTTGTTCTTTCATACGTTCAAGACATTCATCATCTAAAAAACAACCATGTTCTATAGAGTCAATACCTGCATATAAGGCGTTTTTAATACCTTGTAAGCCTTGGGCATGCGTAGCTGTTTTTCTTCCTGCTTTATGGGCTTCTTCAATCATGACCTTCATTTCATCTACAGTAAACTGAGCATTACCAGGTTCAACCCCTTCGGTCATAACACCACCTGTCGCCATCATTTTAATTAAGTCTACGCCACTTCTTAGCTGAGTACGAACGGCTTTTAAACATGCATCTTTTCCATCGGCTTCAAGGCCTTCTTGCCATCCATGACCGCCTGTCATACAAATGACTTTACCTGCACAATACATATGAGGTCCTTCAATCACATGATTTTCAATAGCTTCTTTAATTTGAAGGTCATAGTTTTCTTCCGTACCCACAACACGAATAAAAGTAACGCCAGATTCTAGATATTCTTTGCAGTGTTTTTGGGCATAGAAAGCTTTTTCCATCAAGGTAAATTCTTTATTTGCGCCAAAACCAACCGGATACATAATATGGACGTGACAATTAAAGAATCCTGGTGTAACAACATTTTCATGAATTACGTTTTCCTTCACTTCATGATAGCCTTCAATTTGAATGATTTTGTCATCTTCAATTGTGATTAATTGATCCTTTTTTGGAGCATCACTTATGCCATCAATTAATGTTTGGGCATGAATATAGAGTTTTGTCATTGTACAACAACTCCATCCTTAATGACCTTATCAATTTTACGAACATTTGAAATATCATCCAATGGATTTTCTTCAAGACAAACTAGATCAGCATGTTTACCGACTTCTAAAGTTCCATATTCATCTAAAACACCTAAACAATCGGCTGAATTGTGTGTCGCAATTTTTAAAATGTCCATACGATCTACACCGTATTTTTCCATTAATTCCATTTCATAAGCGGTGTTGTTGTGGTAGTTGAATGGGGTACCACCATCTGTACCTAGGGCAATCTTTAATCCTTGGGCATAGGCCGCTTTAAAACTTTTGACGTGTGCATCCTTTACATAGATTGCTTTTTTAACCATGTAGTCAGCAATACCTGCTTCAATACCATTTTCTACAATACATTGAGGAGCAACTAAAGTAGGAACTAAATAAGTACCGTGTTCTTTCATAAAATCCAAGCATTCTTGGTCTAAGAAGATACCGTGTTCAATTGAATCAATACCGGCATATAGAGCATTTTTGATGCCTTGTGTTCCTTGGGCATGGGTAGCTGTTTTTCTTCCAGCTTTATGTGCTTCTTCAATAATGACAGCCATTTCTTCTTGTGTTAATTGAGCACTTCCTGGCTCAACCCCTTTAGTCATAACTCCACCTGTAGCCATGATTTTAATTATATCGACACCTTCTTTAAGAAGGGTACGAGCTGCTTTTCGACATTCATCCTTGCCATCGGCTTCGATTCCATCTTGCCAACCATGACCGCCTGTCATACAAATGCATCTTCCAGCACACAACATATGTGGTCCTTGAATGAGTCCAGAATCGATACAATCACGAATCTGCATATCGTAATCGTTTGCAGTACCTAAAACACGGATAAAAGTAACTCCTGAATGAAGATAGTCTTCACAGTGTTTTTGCGTATAGAATGCTTTCTCCATCAAACTAAACTTTTTATCGGTCCCAAAGCCGACAGGTTCCATAATGTGAACGTGGCAGTTAAAAAAGCCAGGGGTAACGACGTTGGCATGAATGACTTCTTCATTTGTTTCATGATATTCTTCAATGGAAACAATTTTTCTATCTTCAATTGAAATCAATTGATCTTTCTTTGGTGTATCACTCAAACCATCAATCATTATTTTTGCGTGTACGATTAATTTACTCATAATAAAACTCCTTTTTAAGTGATTATGAACCTTGAAAGAAAAATATGCAAGCTGTTTCAGAAAACAAATGTAAAAAAAGAGGGAATCCTTGGATTCCCTACAACATAGATTTAAATAAAATGTCGTTATAGTCTGGTAAAGGCCAGTCTTCTTTAGAAACATTGGTTTCAATCACATCCGTCAATTGACGAATTGTTTCCATTAATGGAAGTAATTCATCGGCCGCAAAACGAGCCGCTTGTTTTTCTGTTGTGGTTTCTTTGTTGATCAAAGATTCTAATGTATCTAAGTGATTGGATACTAATTCTAGAGGTGTATTGATGTTTTTTAAGATTTTAACTTCTAATGGAGCCTCAATGCCACTTGATTTTTTTGCTTGAATGATTTGAGCCAATTTAGCTTCATAACTAAAGATAGCTGGTAAGATTTGTTTTCGTAACATATAAGCCATTGTCTTAGCTTCAATTTGAACCACTTGGTAGTAGTTTGTGAGTAGGATACTTTCACGAGCATGCAATTCACTGGCTGAATATACATTGTGTTTTTCAAATAATTGTAGATTCTTTGGATCTGTATAGTGAGGAAGTGCATCCGCTGTTGTCTTAAGCTCTAATAAACCACGTTTTTGTGCTTCCTTTTTCCATTCATCGGAATATCCATTTCCAGAGAAAATAATACGCTTATGATTCTTTAATGTCTTTTGAATCAACGCAATCAAGGCTTTTGTCATATCTTCTTGTTTAACACATTCCAATTCATCCGCAAACTGTGTTAATTCTTCAGCTACGATTGTATTTAAAATAGTGTTTGGACAAGAAATGTTTAGGTTGGATCCAAGCATTCTGAATTCGAATTTATTACCTGTAAATGCGAATGGAGAAGTACGGTTACGGTCTGTAGAATCTTTTGCGATTGGAGGAAGGGTAGAAACACCAAGTTCCAATTTACGATCGATTGTATCTACATATTCATTTCCCGCTTCAATGGCTTCAAGAATGGCAGTTAGTTCTTCACCTAAATAGATGGAGATAATAGCTGGTGGAGCCTCATCTGCGCCTAAACGGTGGTCATTTCCGGCACTGGCAACAGAGATTCTTAATAAATCCTGGTACTCATCTACACCTTTGATGATGGCAGCTAAAACGGTTAAGAAACGAATATTGTCTTTTGGAGAATCACCAGGTTCTAAAATGTTTTCTCCTTCTTCTGTACAGAAAGACCAGTTGTTGTGTTTACCACTACCATTGACACCATCAAATGGTTTTTCATGTAGTAAACATACCAATCCATGATGAGAAGCTACTTTTTGTAGAACTTCCATAGTCAATTGGTTTTGATCATTCGCAATATTTGTTGATGTAAATACAGGCGCTAATTCAAACTGACATGGAGCTACTTCTTTGTGTTCGGTCTTGGCATAAACACCTAATTTCCAAAGTTCTTCATCGACTTCTTCCATATAAGCTTTTACTCGTTCAGACAAACTACCAAAGTAGTGATCATCTAATTCTTGGCCTTTTACGGGAGCCGCACCAAATAATGTTCTTCCTGTTACTAATAAGTCTAGACGTTCTTTGAACATATCTTCATCAATTAAGAAATATTCTTGTTCTGGACCTACCGTTGTTTTGATTTTATGAATGTTGTAACCCATAATGTTCAATAAACGAACAGCAGCTTTGTTTAAGGCATCATTACTTCTCAATAATGGTGTTTTCTTATCCAAAGCACTACCATCGTAAGAGCAGAATAAAGTTGGAATATATAAAGTCTTTTCTTTGACAAAAGCTAGAGAAGTTGGATCCCATGCGGTATATCCTCTGGCTTCGAATGTGGCACGCAATCCTCCACTTGGAAAACTTGAGGCATCGGGTTCACCTTTGATTAATTCTTTTCCTCTAAAATCTGAAATAACAGATGTTGGCCCTGTTGGATTGATAAACGCATCATGCTTTTCAGCCGTAATACCTGTCATTGGTTGGAACCAGTGCGTATAGTGAGTTGCACCCTTATCCATAGCCCAGTCTTTCATGGCGTTTGCGACTACATCTGCGATTTCTTTAGGAAGTTCCTTTCCTTTTTCCATCACATCCATCATTTGTTTGTAGACGGCATGAGGCAAGTATCTTTGCATAGCAGATGTACTGAATACGTCACATCCAAAATATTCATCGACAATTTTCATTTTTCTAGTATCCTCCTGTCGCGTATATAATATCATTATTTTCACAAATGTTTTGAGAAATTTTTCTTTTTTTCAAATAAACTTCATTTTTTTTCGTATAAGAGTATGTAGGCAACCTGTCATTTAGTTTCTAATGCATATAATTAAAGCCTTCTTTGTTGTTAAAAAATGAAGGTGAAATTGTTTCTTGGTCTATGATAGTTCATTTAAACGTTGATACTAAATGTATCCATAGATTTATTTAACGAATCATTGTTACAAAAAGTTGTCAAACTACAAAGAAATATACAAAACCATACTCAAATATCAAGATGAACAGGTAAATGCCTACTAGAAAAGAGGTGCTTATGAGAAGCGCAAATTTATTAAATGATTTCGCCTTTAAGTATGTGTTTGGCGAAGATTGTAAGGAGGCTAATGATGCCTTAAAATCATTACTCACGGTATTTTTAGAAAGGAAAGTCCATCATGTGGTTGTTAAAAACTCAGAAATGGTGAAAGATTTCAGTAAAATGAAAAATCCAAGATTGGATCTGTTGGTTGAATTTGATGATCGAACGATGGTGGATTTAGAAATGCAGTTAAGACAAACTCAAGATCATCTGCCGATTCGCTTTAGTTATTATTTGGCTAGACTTCATGGTTCTCAAGAATTGGAAGGAAAATATTATGGAGAGTTAAAGGAAACAATTGTCTTAGTGTTCTTTAATGTGAATTTAATTGATAATCATAGAATGTGTAACACATTCACATTGAAAAATGAGGATGGCTTATCTTTTGTGAAAGAAACAGAAGATCGTATGAAGATACGAACGGTTGAAATGGCAAAATTGGATGTAAACAAGCCGCTTGAAGAAATGAATGAACAGGAAAAGATGATTTATTACTTTTTGAATTGCCACAAAGGAATCGAAGATAGTAAAATTAAGGTGATGATAGAAAGTGATGGGGTGATTCAAATGTTAGAGAAGCGTGTAGAAACCATATCGGATGATGGTTGGAAAAAAATAATAGAAGATTTTAGAAAACTACATGAAAATGAAGAGCGAATGGAACGACAGCTCGAACTTGAAGAGGCTCAAAAAGCAAAGGAAGAAGCAAAAAAGGCTTTACAAGAAGCGAATAAATTAAAACAAGAAGCGAGTAAATTAAAACAAGAAGTGAATAAATTAAAACAAGAAGCTGATAAGAAAGTAGAAAAAGCAAATAAACTAGTGAAACAAATGGTTTGCAAGATGTATGAAGATGGTTTTAGTCTTGAACAAATTTCTGAATATTGTTCACTAAATGTGGATGAAATTCAGGTGTTGATAAAATCATAAATTTTCTGTTGCATTTAAAAAAATGTTTGTTTATAATAAAGCCATCCTTTGTAGAGGCAATGAAAAGAAGAAGTAGTCGTGGATGCTGCTGATAGTGAGTTCCTGATGGTGGAAATGGAACAGTAAGCACAGGGTGAACGTGTCTTAGAGCTAAGCTTTCGAAGATTGAGGAAGCTTCGGATACTCCCGTTATGAGTTAAGGGCTTGTACATTAGTGCAGGAAATAAGGTGGTACCGCGATTTTATAGTCGTCCTTGTATATTCAAGGACGGCTTTTTTTATTAGAAGGGAATGGTAGATATGAAAAAAGGATTTAAATTAATTTCGGCATTTTTAGTAAGTTTTATGATCATGATGTCTAGTATTATGCCTGCATTTGCCGATGAAACAGATACATCAACAACAGGCGATTTATTAGACAAGATTCAAGAAAGAGGAGAATTGATTGTAGGTACATCTCCTGATTTTCCACCTAATGAATTTATTGACTCAACAAAAACAGGACAAGCGCAATATGTAGGTTCTGATATTGAATTAGCAAAATATATTGCGAAAAAGATGGGTGTTAAATTAACAATCAAAGCCGCAAGTTTTGATACAGTTTTGGCAAATCTTCAAACTGAAGAAATTGATTTAGCAATTACTGGATTAGCTTATACACCAGCACGTGCGCAACAGATGGAAATGTCTATTGGATACAATATGACAGAGGATACTGGTGGACAGGCTGTTATTATCGCAAAAAAAGATGCAGATAAGTATAAGAAGTTAACAGATCTAACTGGCTTAAAGGTGGCTGCTCAACAAGGATCAATCCAGCAACAATATACAGAAGATCAAATTCCGGACGCAAAACTACAATCCATTTCAAGTATTGATGATGGTGTTGCCCTATTAAAGAATGGTACGGTACAAGCTGTTGCATGCTCTGAAGGTACAGCTGATGAATATATTGAAAAGAACTCTGAACTTGCGAAGTTAGATGAATTATTCAATATTGATCAAGATTATGCAGGTAATCGTGTGGGTGCTCCTTTAGGTGAAAAGAGATTGATGAAAGAAGTCAATAAAATTTTAAAGGAAGTCAATAAAAAAGGTTTATATGAAGAGTGGTATAAAGCGGCAAAGAAACAGAGTAGTGAACAATTTACTTTAACAGCGACTGGATTCTTTGGAACATGTGTTCAAATCGTTCAATATTGCTGGCCACAATTATTAAAAGGTTTAGGAATTACTTTAGGACTTGCTGCTATTACTGTTATTTTTGGTACAATTATTGGTGGATTATTTGCCCTAGTAAAACTATCAAAGAATAAAATCGTACAAGCGATTGCGGGTGTATATGTAGAATTGATTCGTGGAACACCACTATTACTACAATTATGGTTGTTCATCAATATTTTCTCTTATTTGACAAATGGAAATATGCCAATGATCGTGAGTGTAATTATTGCCCTTGTCATTAATTCAAGTGCATATGTGGCTGAAATTATTCGTTCAGGTATTCAATCTGTGGATAAAGGACAAAGAGAAGCGGCCAAATCACTTGGTATGTCAAATGTACATATGATGACTAAAATCATTATTCCTCAAGCTATCAAGAATATCTTGCCTGCCCTAGGTAATGAATTCGTTATGATGATCAAGGAAACATCTTTGGCAAGTACATTCTATATTGGAGAATTAATGACTGTTAACAGTGTTATTAAATCGGCTACTTATAAATCCATTGAACCATTAGTAATTGTTGGTTTGATCTACTTTATTGTTACATATTCATTATCAAAATTAATTAAATACATGGAAGGGAAGTTGAGTGTCAGTGACTAAGGAACTAATTGTTGTAAAAGACTTACATAAAAATTTTGGAGATCTTGAAGTATTAAAAGGAATTGATCAAACAATCCATCAAGGAGAAGTTGTTAGTATTATTGGACCTAGTGGTTCAGGAAAATCTACTTTCTTACGTTGTCTTAACTTATTAGAAAAACCATCTAGTGGACAAATCATTTTCGAAGGTATAGATATTGCAGCTGAAAATGTTGATATTGATACACATCGTAAAAAGATTGGAATGATCTTTCAGCACTTTAATGTATTTCCACATTTAACAGTTTTAGAAAATATTACCATCACACCAATTCTAGAACTTAAAACACCAAAGGCCCAAGCTGAAAAAGAAGCAATTGAATTGCTTAAAAAAGTAGGCTTGGAAGATAAGAAGGATGAATATCCAAGAAAATTATCTGGTGGACAAAAACAGCGTCTAGCTATTGTTCGTGCTCTAGCTATGCATCCAGATGTAATTTTATGCGATGAACCAACAAGTGCATTAGATCCAGAAATGGTAAAAGGTGTACTAGAAGTCATTAAAGAATTGGCGGATCAAGGAATGACAATTGTGATCGTAACACACGAAATGGGATTTGCCCGTGAAACAAGTGATCGCGTATTATTTATGGATGAAGGTATTATTCAAGAACAAGGAACTCCAGAAGATATCTTTGAACATCCACAAAATCCAAGAACCATCAAATTTTTATCGCAAGTACTATAAGCTTGGGCACATGCTCAAGCTTTTCTGTACGACAGGCAGTCGTGCTTATAGTTGATAATCAATCACCGATTATCA
>OHEM01000307.1_pt1 | contig 22498 bp, 20 predicted proteins | sample 1567281 | NCBI WGS metagenome assembly OHEM01 (sample SAMEA3879537, study PRJEB24766) | human gut metagenome | biome: human-associated habitat; feature: feces | place: USA | collected 1985/1987
AAACCACTTATATTTTGTGTTAAAATAAATCAATAAATCGGAATTTGTATCAGTGTAAGAAGGAGAGCAATATCATGTTTAGAACAATTCGTAAAAAGAAAAATGCAATCAGCATTGACACGGCAAAGGCTCTTTTGCAGTCCAGCCGACGTGGCGTTCTTGCCGTAAATGGAGATGACGGATATCCCTATGCAATTCCTATCAACTATGTCTACGATGACGATGCGCAGAAAATTTATTTTCATGGAGCACGTGTAGGTCATAAAGTAGATGCACTGCGTGCCTGTGACAAAGTATGCTTCACGGTATATGGAAATGAAACTATCAAAGAAGAAGATTGGGCACCGTTTGTGCAGAGCGTTGTGGTATTCGGCAGATGCCACCTCGTAGAATCCGGTGCAAGAGCAACAACTCTGTTAAAACGATTTGCAATGAAATACTATCCTAGCGAACAGTTAGTTGATGAGGAAATTGCCCATGCAGGAAAGGCTGTTCAAATTTTTGAAATAGACGTGGAGTACCTCAGCGGCAAGGAAATACAGGAACGATAAATTCCAGCTTGTCGATGTATAAGACAAAACTAGTAACGGGTAAACCTCATCAATTTACCCGCTTTTATTATGCCTTCTATTTAACTATTGGGAGTGTTTTGGAGGTTTCCGTGAGGATGGTTTGTCCAAGTTGTAAAAAGAGAAGACCTTCATCGAAAGCACCTGCATCTAAGAACATCTGTGATTACATCTCGAATGCATAGAACAAAGAGACTCAATGTTTCTTTGTTTTATTGTGCTTTTACAAACAAACGAAGCAAACTTTGGAAGTTCTTAGTTTCATAATGAAGAAACAAGATAATTTCTTAAAAGAAGTTGTTAGTTTCTTAAAGAAGCTGTTAGTTTCATGAAAACAAAGATGTCTCTCCAAAACTAACAACTTCTATTGTTGGTCTTTTTTTTACGCTTATTTTCCGTTTTACAAGAACTTAAAGGCCCCTATAAGAAATCCAATCAGTCAGAAATGACTTTTATAACCAAAGTAATAATCACCTAAGCAAAACCAAAACAGTGCAAACGTGTCAAAACGGGAAAACTAATAGGGAACTGATAGGAAAGAAGCAAAATAAAAAGAGACCCCAAAAATAGAGTCTCTAATAGCATTACTGTTTTAAAGTTAAATATCCATCTGGTCCAGTATGAGCTTTAGTGATATTGGTTACGGATGCGTTATAGTTTGGAAGCTTTTTACAATCATAAAACATACGATGGCTCTCGGTCACATTTTTTGTTGACCACTTAGGACCAACAGAAATATTTGTTAAACTTGGACAGTTATTAAACATATAGTACATATTCGTCACATTTGAAGTATCAAAGCCACTTAAGTCTAATGAAATTAAATTTTCGGACATATAAAACATACAATTCATATTCGTTACATTAGAAGTATTGAAACCACTTAAATCTAATGAAGTTAAATTTGAGCACAAACCAAACATATATTTCATACTCGTCACATTTGAAGTATTAAAGCTACTCAAATCTAAAGAAGTTAAATTTGGGCACTGCAAAAACATGGCACCCATTTTTGTTACTTTCGAAGTATCAAAATTACTTAAATCTAAGGATGTTAGGTTAGAGAGCTCCCCAAACATACCATACATATTCGTCACATTTGAAGTATCCACATTATCAAAAGAAATTTGAGTTAGTCTCGACAATTTATTGTTGTCTCCACGGCCAAAAGACGCAAACATAAATGCACAATTTTCATTAAACGTTACCGCCTTGTTGGAGTCTTGAGTACTTACTTTCCAAGTGGTTCCATCCAGCCATCCAACAACATCTCTATCTTTAGCTACCGTCAAATCCGTTGTAGAAACTCCTTTTGGAGCTACTTCATCCGTAAATGTTACGGTTGTTGCTTGTTCTGGGATTACATTTCCGAATTGTGTATCTATTTCAGATTCTTCCAACCCATTCCATACAGTTCCAATAATCGTTGAAGATTTTTCTTTCTTCTTTTCTCCTACTTCCGCATTATAAATGACATGTCCATTATAGTTACCTGCAATCTCAGCAGAACCCTTCTTTGTATTCAACTTAAAATTCATGTTCTGCGTTGCTGTGTTCGTACCTGCTGGTACACTCAATACATTTCCATTCACACCCACAGCACCGTTATCGTCTGAAACGTCATAGTTCAACACTTCGCTTCCTCCGTTGTCTACTGTGAATGCATCGTTCGCTCCTGAGCCCTTGACTGAAATGTTCAAATACTTGCCTTCAGGAATAACATTCTTCAAGACCTTGACCTGATTACCTGTGCGATCAACGGTTTTGCCTACTCCTGCATCAGCTCCAAAGTCAATTGAACTGTGGATAATCCAGTCATAACTAGATGAAACCTGATAATTCAAATTTGCTGATTTGTCGCCTGATTCAGCAGCAAATACGGATGTAGTACTGGTCATCATCATTAAAGCAGATAACCCTGCTGCTACAACCTTTTTAGTTTTTGTAAAATTCATATATATGCCTCTTTTCTATACACGTATACAGTTAACCAGAAAAGTGGAACGAAAGAATTGAAAGGGAGCTGACATATATATAACTAAGATTAAAGCAATGGTTGAAACTGTATACAGCCAGATTTAATTAAACAAAAACATTTGTTGGGGAATTTATTCGAAGATGATGAGAGGGAATTTCAAGAGAAGGGAATATAGAAAAACAGAACCTCTTTGTTGAGATTCTGCTTTGATATTTGATATGTTATTTTACGACTGAGTAGTTGACTTGAGATAAGTCAATGACGAAAGCAGGACGGACGCTATAAGGAGAGAATGCGTCGCCGTTTAACAAACCACCATTGTCGGGAACCAGACACTCCACATCGCTATAACTACCCTGATAGCTGTCTCTTGTCCACATATCCCAACCATCTGTGAATGCTTTTACTTTATCTGGGTTATTAAAATCAACCACTTTTCCAAGTTCACTTACGCTAGGCAGGAACGCATGGCGACTGATAGTATTATATACCTGACCATTGTATCCTGTTTCTTGTTTTGAGTTTGGGTCATTACCTGTTGAGTATGAAGCTTGTTTAATACTTGTTGTTTGAATAGCTGCCTTCATTGTGGAAGATAAACTGTTGTACCAATCATTTTCTAAATAGTTATCAATTCCACTGCCTTCATAAGTGTTTTCATTCTGACCATCTGAACGAAAATTTGGTTGGAACGCTCTGTTTCCAATGCTGCTAGCAGTCATGACCAATGCCTGATTATTTTCTTTTTGTTCTAGTACTACATATTTAATCCCCTCAATATCCAAAGTATCTCCTGCTGAATAAGCTTTCTCCCATTGAGCATGAAAAGTAAGAGTAAGACCATCATAAGCTGATGTTAAGTAGATTGCTTCCTGATCTGAAAATAAATACAATTCATTCCAACCAGACGGTTGTTTTCCTTTTTCGAACCATCCACCGCCTCCGTTTGGGTTTACATACAAGTATTCTACATTACTTTTATATTCACGACTTGCAATCCATCCTTTAAAAGTGTATCCGTCTTTAGTGAAAATGTTTTTTGATAGAATAGCCTTATCTGAACTGAGGATAGTTTCACTTTGCATAACACCAGTACCTTCATTTGAATCATAATTTATAAATGAAAGAATTGGTTTGTAATGTGCATACAATGTCATAGAAGAATTTATAATTGTACCTATCGTGATTTTATTACCGCCTGTTGGTTGTGTATACCATCCATCAAACAGATAATAAGTCTTTTTCGGAGCTGAATAATCTCGAGATATAAAACTACCTTCTGCCAAAGTATCTGTTTTATACATTTTCATGACTTCTTCATCACTTAATGCATTTTGCCATAAACCACATTGCCAGATGTCACCCTTTGTTAATTTGCTATATTGACATCCACCTGTAGGATTTCCACCTAGTGATAATCCCAAAGGACTTACTTTTATGTTTGAATTATCAGTTGCTGATAATTGAATTGTATTTGTTTTCTCGCCGTTAATATAAATACTCATTATATTATTAGGACCATAATAAACACCTGTTACCCAATACGTTTCATTTGGCTTAATTTTGGTTTTAGAACGTAATATATCATAATCATCTTTATTTTCTCTAAAAACAGAGAAGAACGGCCTAGCATCTTCTCCCAAACCTAAACCAAAACCACCCCATTCATAATTACAAAAAAACTCTTGTGATTTTTGAGGCAGGGTATCATCTGATGAGTTAAATCTTATTTTTGCTGATATTGTTAACTTATTTCCAAATGAATAGTTATAATACCCTAAATCTTCACAATCATCAGTGTTAGTACCACTAAAAAATTTTGAGTTCTCTGGTGCTTTATACGATGTTCCTGTATAAAACTGTTGTATTTTAGTTGTAGAAAGAGTTCCGCCGTTAGCATCATATGTAATAGTGTTGAACAAAGGTTCCCAGATTGGATATAAATCTACTGTAACATCATTCTTTTTTAACTTATTTAAAACGCCTAAATATTCGGCACAGTTTTCAGTGTTCTTAAAACCAATATTGTCAGAATATTTCTGTTCACCAGTTTTATTGATTTTCCAATATCCACTTAAAACTTTATAGCCTTGTTTTCCGCTTAAGCGATCCACATCTGTCAAGCCACCAGCTCCGTTACTATATGCAGTACCATAGGTGTTAGTTGTTGAATGAAAAATATCTACGTCAGAAATATCTTTATATGACTCTGGTTTTGTAGACCAATCTAAAAGCTTTGTTGCGCCATCAGCATGATAATTGATAGTCAGTTTGTTAGAATAGAATTTAAGATTCACATAAGTAATTCGGTAAATACTCGCATCACCTAACAAATCACCCTCCCATTCAACAACATCTCCTGCGACTCCTTTTGTTCGTATATCTGAAGATTCTTTATAACGATATCCATCTAAGCTTCGGATGTTTTTAATTTCCCATGTTGTACCATACGGAATAGGCTCGCAAAAATCCTCCGCATTTTCTTTAACGAGTTTTCCATTTAAATAAAGATCAAATCGTCCAATTTGTGTTAATTTTCCGTCGCCAACCCCGTTCTCATCAAGATTCCCATTAACATCTAATCTATATTTATAAGCTTCACCCGTGATATCAAACGTCAAAGAATCCGTATAATACCCGCTGACTTTCGTGTTCGTTTTTGATACGATGTTAAACTCTTCGTTGAGGGAAATGTCGGACGCTGACCGGCTATTGTCTATCGAGAAAGATTTCTTGTCTATGTTGTACGGAAGTTCTCCGCTTTTATCCTTGAGTTTGTACCCGTTCTTCGATTGTATTGAGACGTCGATTGTTGACTGGGCTTTTACTTTGCCTGTTACGGCGAAGGAACCTTTACCACTATCTTTATCTATATCAACATCAGATGGGATTGTAATCGTATAACCAGACGTATCAGTTGCTTGATTATTGGTAGTTTCAGCTTTTACAACATCTGCATCACCACAGGCAATTGATCCTAAGACTAAGAAACCGCATAATGTTATAAATTTCTTTATGTTTTTCATCTCATTCCAAATACCTCCTTACTGCCTACATTGAACCACAATTCAAATCCAAACATTTTCTCGTCATTTCTATGGATAAACACAAACAAAATCCTTGCAATACAATTAAAATCCACGTCAAATCTTCTGAAAGACCTTCTCGTAGCCTTCGAATCTATATCCAGATCAAAATATTACTATACAAAATGTGTAAATGAATAGAAAACTAATGGAAAGGGCGGGGAAAATGTTTGTTTTTAGGTTTTATGCCAGCGTAAACTCATTAATAGACGGGAAAATGTTTGTGTTCAACGGGATTTTGTTTGTTTTCTGTCTTGAATCAAGAATATTGCAGTCATGTTCTGTATAAAAAAAATCCAGAAGTCTCATCATATGATGATTTAAGCTATTATACATATATAGATAACATATGTTTTTTATATGGAGCTAACAAAAAAATTAAAAAATTTTATGGATGCTATTTTTCTATTGATAAGATGTCCTCAAATGAATTGGAAAAAATGGAGCAATTTCTCAATTCAAAAAACCTAAGACCTAGAAGTTTATTATTTTAATCCAAATCTTTATCAGGTTTGGCTTTTTATATTCTTGATTTTCATCTATTTAAGAACTATAGTATCCATGAATTAGAAACATAAATATATAGATGTTCTTTTGCTTGTATTTAAATACACTAATTCAGGATATTTGTCATCCAAAATTGTTTGATAAAGAAAGAAGGCTTTAATCATGAAATTATTCAAATATATTCTCTGCTTATTTTGCGCTATATCTTTAACAGCTTGTCACCAAGATGAAAAGCAAGATTTTTGGAAAGCTACCATTGATGCTGTTCAATCCAAATCCAAAGATAATGCGTACTTAAAAAACAACTGGAATATTGGTATAAGTTCAGATGAAGGCAAAAAGCATCAAAATATGGCTGCCCGCTATATCGTAGAAAACGACAATGAAACAACTACTACCATATTTGCTTTGCAAAACCAAAATGATAAAGAATATATATCCTATACATATACAACAGATGTAATTGAAGATACAAAAGAATATCAAAAGACAATAACTATTAATTCAACGAATAAGAAATATACAAAGTATGATATCCAATATAATTACTACGAATTTGAGAATGGAAACTACACATATGGAGAAGACGCAACTGGCTCAATATCAATCAATAAAGATGGCATTACATATGATAATGTTCCACTTTTAAATGAAGCAATCCAAAGCTGCTGTACAATAATTGATGATTTCCAGAAAGAATTTGATATCGATTATGAAGAATATGATTTTGATCCTCTACCATATCAAATGAAGGATTTGAATATTCCAAGTATAGATGAGATTCAGGAGGAAACCGCAACTTCTACAGACTACTATGGAGAACAAAGAATCAACGCAAAAGGATATACACTTGTTGATTGTTTAAGTATTGATAAAGATACAAATGAAGCAACCTATTCAACTTTCAATTACGAAAGACAGAGTGATGAGGAATCAATTCCATGTACACTTACATTACAAGGTAATAACATTTATCTATTGACGCCAGATATGGATATTGATTTTACTTACTATATTTATAAAACAGACGACACCGTTTATATGTATTCCATAGACTATTCAAGTAATGAAATCATTGAGGATATTACCAACAACGGCGGAAATATGGCCGAGCAAGTTTTAAAAACCACAAATGACAGCTTACGAAAAAAGATTGCAGAACAATAAAGGCTATGACTTGTTTGATAGGAACGATATCAGGCAAGTCTTTTTTGTTTTCTTGGAAAAGCTAAACTATTTCTCGATTGGTTTGAGAGCGGTCTTGTAAGACGGATGTTACTTTTATAGCTAATCCTATGAAAACATTATTTCCAAAGTGTGCAATTTGTCGTTGTTGGTTTTCGAGGACGTTGTGAGAGAAATCGAGAAAGGAGAAGGGTATAAAAAAAATGACTCCATTTAAGGAATCCTAATGTGTTATATCGTGTTTTATCCGATTTCTCTAGTATAAGCATACACAATTTTCGGAGCTTCAGCAGCCTTTGCAGTTGTTTCGGTATAATACTGAGTCAGTTTGGAAGTATCGTTCAATTTTCGAGCTTCTTCAGAAAGTGTCTTAATAGTTCGGTTTACATCTTTCAAGACTTCATATAATGAGTATTGATTATCTCGAATCTTTTCCAAGTTATCAACAATATCTGATGATTTGTTTATGATTAGGTTTTGCCTTAGCTCGGTTTCATTCAGTTTTTCACGGTATTACGGTGGTGTTATGAAGCAATATTGGTTTTTACAAGTTTTTATTGGTAATATGATGGTACTACAAATTTTTTGTATGAAAATTAAACACGATATATTTCCTCTCTACAAACCACTTATATTTTGTGTTAAAATAAATCTATAAATCGGAATTTATGGAGAAGACAATGATGGATAAAAAGACACAAAAAAAAGGCTTAAAAATTCAGTATAATACAAAAAAAAGTGTGATATATCTGATCATCGCAATTCCCACTATTGTGTTTACTATATGGGATTTGTTTTGTGGAAGCATTCAGATTCGTTGTAATGATCGTGATTTTAACATTGAAGCAAAAGGATGGAATGATTATACAGTGGAGTATTCGCAAATTGACAGCATTTCTTATGAAGTAAATGTATTGCAGAACGATAATGATTATAGAACTAATGGTTTTGGAAACCTGAAGTATGATATGGGAAACTTCAAAAACGATATCTTCGGAGATTATATCCGCTACACTCATGCCTCCTGCCATTCATATGTTGTCATGAACATAGATGGAAAAATATTAGTTTTAAATGGGGAAAATGACGCAGAGACAAAGGAAATCTATCAGAGAATAAGTGAGAAGGTGTCAAAGGAAAGAAAATAGTTGTCGAAACGCTGATGTATAGACAAAACTTGTAACGGGTAAACCTCATCAATTTACCCGCTTTTTTTATGCCTTCTATTTAACTATGGGGAGTATTTTGGAGGTTTCTGTGAGGATGGTTTGTCCAAGTTGTAAAAAGAGAAGACCTTCATCAAAAGCACCTGCATCTAAAAACATCTGTGATTACATCTCGGACGCCTAAGAACAAAGAGACTCAATGTTTCTTTGTTTTTTTCGCCTTTTCGTATGTAAGCATTTTGATTACATCAAGGTGCATGGTACAATGTAAGTGTAAAGGAGGACATAGTGTATGATGTCATTAGATTGGATGGTTTACGCTTTAGGTGCCGTAGCTGTTGTTTTCTTGATTGCCATGTTCTTCAAGTATAAAAAGCACAATAGATATGCTGATAAATTTGAAGACACATATCCAGATGCAAAGTAAACAACTTCTAGACATGTTGTCTAAAACAATAATAACTTTTCTAGATTTTAAGTATGATAATTTTAGACAGGTATAAGGAGGTATAATAAATACGTATGTATTACTTATTATTCACTGTACAATTTATCTTATTTTTTATTGTACAATTTACGGATTATTCGAAATGGAAAATGATTTCTTTTTTTACCATTACTACAGTATTGATTCTGTATAGTATATATATGCATGATACAGGGAAAATCATTATGTGCATTTCAGACATAATTTTTATTAGTTTATGTTATTGGTATTATAAGAAAAAAGAAGCTAAATAGATCAAAATATTGCAACTTAATAGGCTATTAGAAAAATAATCTATTGTAGCTTATCTTTGATAGCATTTTTCGGTATCAGCATTTTCTGAACAACATCAACTTCGAAACGTTGCCCAGCTTTTTTTGCGATTACATTTCGAACGCCTAGAACAAAGAGACTTAATGTTTCTTTGTTTTTTTATGCTTTATTGAGCACGAATAAGTAAACGTAATTCTTAGTTTCATGAAGTGAAAACAAATCTTTTTCGTAAACGTAACGCTTAGTTTCATGAAAACAGTAACAAAAAACACCGTATTGCTACGATGTTTTTCTGTCTAATATTTTTGTATCTACTACTCAAAAAATACCTTTATTATATTTGAATTGACCATAAAGAATCAAACCTAATCCGATAATAATCGCTGTCAGAATGATATATCCCATAATTTCTTCGCTCCAAAACGAAACAATAAAACCTAATACAAGAGATATTCCTATAATCAGTGTTCCTGTTCCAACAACTTTTCCATACTTTGGTATATCTTCTTCTTTTACTCTTCGCCTATTGTAAGAATGAATTGTGCTGATATTGCCTTTGATATTTATAATTCCCACAACAGATATGAACACTCCCAAAATCAACATTATAATATTTTCCATAATGACCTCCTAAAAATAGAATAGTTCCTCAAATTTTTTGTCCAATGCAATACAAAGAATTAGAGCCAATTTTGCAGTTGGATTAAACTGTCCTGTTTCAATAGAACTAATGGTATTTCTTGATACTCCTACCATTTCTGCAAGCTGAGCTTGAGAAAGATTTGCTTCTATGCGAACTTCCTTTAAGTGATTTTTCAGTTGTAATTGTTCTTTCATTTTCTCACCTCTAAAAGGTGGCTAACAAATCCAATAAAGCTTAGTATAACAGTGTGTTATGTGTTTTTTCAACTACAATTTCAGCTTCTTGCTTAGTTTGGAATAACTTGGATTCTCGAACTCTTGTTCCTGCTGGAGTTTCGTTGTCGTTGAATTTTATTGTGCAAAAGCCAGAGCCAGTGCGTATTACAGTGGCTTCTCGAATATGATATCCGTTGGCTATGAAAAAGACAGTATCACCAAGATTAAATCTATTCATAAGCATCCTCCTGATCCACATCAACTTCTACTGTTTCATCATATTGACTTTCTTCATACTTTTTGCAAGACTTGTTCATCTTATATAGAATATATTCTTTACGTTCGTTCAAATCCAGATTGCATCCAAGCTCATACGCAATATCATCAATTGATTTGTCTTTATCACGATTACTGATGCGATTCTTATCTTTCATGATTTCATCAATAACATCAGCATTCTTGATTCTAGCCTTTAAAACAACCTTTTCATCCAGTGAATACCAGTAATCACGCTGTAAATAATAGTAATCATGGAAAACAGGGGATGTTCTAAGAAGATTATCAAGCTGAATCTGCTCATCATGTGTCAACTGAGTTCTTGGGGTTCTGAAAAGATGCTCTTCGGTTTCTATAGATGATTCATCATCCGAATTTCTTTGCTCTCTGTACGCATTGAAACAGCCTGTAGTAATCATTGACTGCAAGGAACGGAAATCATACTGCACATTATCTTGACCAAATACACGAGCTAATACATCCACGTATTTAAAACCTGCAGGTACAGTTACCTTACGAATTGCAGGATTGTTCCGTTTCAGAGCAAGAACGTAATTTAAAGCCAGTTTAGGTGAATTGAAGTAGTTAAGAAGGTCTGAATCATACATCGTATCAATAACCAGATAAAAATTCTTGTTATTGTGTCTAGACTTGGCAATTACTAATGAGCGTTCGCCCATGTGCATATCCGTATTTCTGTCACGATAAGCCTGACGAATGTAATACAGCCTTCTAGGTTTGACTCCTGTCATTTCACTGGTTACATCAACTCCATATTTGAAAACCAGATACTCAATCCAGTCAAGGAATCTATTTGTTGTTCTATGGTTTCCAGACCAGCTTTCTTCATTCTCGTCTGGAACAAAGTCTCTTGTAAGACATGCAGGCTTGCTATTTACAACATTATTACACTTAGGGCAGAAGGCACGTCTTGTTGTTAAGTGGATAAATACTCGATAACCATCAATGTTCAAATCCTCATAAACAGTTTCAACAAAGCCATGAGCTATATATTTGCCTGTACATCCATCAGAATCACAGTCTTTTTCAGTAGAGTCCAGAAGATTTTTAGCCTGTACGTGAATAATATTATGTTTTTTGTCTACTTTGGCACTAAGAAACTCAATATCGGCCAAAGCTTTAATCTTGATCTGCATATTTGTTCCTTCATCTTCCTATTTACAACTATATGATAACAGTTTTCAGAAGCCTTGTACATACAAAAACACTGATTTTTGCAATACGGTTAATTTCATATTCTTGATTTATTATGAAGATGTGATCAGGGATGAGAAAGTCTCTGAGAAGTAACAAAGGAGGAATAAGATATGTTACCTGTAGAATTTTTACCCGATGTTGATGAACTTCCTGTTAGCTGGATGAATCGACTAGCTCTTGCAAATGGCTTTATAGACGTCAATGATATGCTTAGAAGTTACCGTATTATTGATGGAAAGAAAGTCGTTCGTCATCTTGATTATTTCCCGAAAGTGCTTGGATTGATTTCAGACAATGCTTGGTCAAAAAGTATACTTTCAATCTACAAGCAGGATGTTAAAGACCAGTACGACATCATTCCGTACCACAATGATGAACATCTATGCGTATGTCCAGAATGTATGAAAGAAGATATGACTCGATTTGGACACATTGTCTATCATTTTCAACACCAGTATCCTGGTTCTTTTACATGCTGGAAGCACAAATGTATTTTGGAATATGTACAGCCTGACCAGCGTTTTATTCAGGATATGAACCGAATGGAATTCATCCCAATCAAAGGCTCGTATGACAGAGATACTGAATTCAAGATGTATTCGACCTGCTATTCCAAGGGTTCTATCTTCTACAAAATCGTAAGATACCAGCTTGAAGTACTTATGCGCGACAAGCATCTGACAGACAACGAAGTAGTTGAAGCCTTTAGATGTAAAGGAAATGAAGAAGAACTGCCAATGAAGGTGGTACAGATGATTCACACACAAAAGTGTAGACTACTTTACCTTTAGAGAACAGCGTGTACTTCTTCAGCTTTTATTCGATGATTATCCACGTTATGTTTCGTTCTTTTCCAAGATTGATCCAGTACATATGATTGGTTATCGACGTAGAAAAGTTTCAAATGGAATGTTTTTGATGACTGTTCGCAATGAACAACGTCGTAGAGCAAGACGTTATAGAAAGAACACTAGAAAGAGAATCCGCCGTGCTGTCAATAAAAAACGACACAAAAATAAACGAGGGTAGGGGTAAAGGCTCTGGAGCCTCCTATCTTCCGTGGATCCAGACAAGAGAAATCAGCAGTGTTGGGACTTGCTCTAACCCAAAGGACTGGAAAACAGGACGCACTGTTGAGCTTCTCTCACAGGGAGAAGCCTATTACTGGCATATCCTGAGATGGAATGATGAAATCGAGGATATTCGTGAACAGTATCCTTTAGACCTTGAAACGACATTGGAAATCTGTGACGACTATAACGTGAAACATCCACGAAACCGTCATACGTATATGACATCTGATTTCTACGTCACATACAAGGATGGCAAAGAGAAAGTGTTCAGTGTGAAACCATCAAGAAATGTGTTGAAAAAAAAGCGTGCCAAGGAAAAGCTCGCTGTCGAAAAGGTCTACTGGGAAAAATTCAGACATGTACCGTTTGAAATCGTCTACAAGGATGAAATGAATATTGTTTTAGCAGAGAATATACGTATGGTATGTATGTTCTACGATTTATCCAGTGTATTTGATGAAATGTCCATGCTGAAACATTATATTGCAACAAAAAAAATCCAAGTTGATATGGAATCAGAACCGCTTGATTTCCAGTATTTACTTGAGATTTACAGGGATGTATTACCCGAAGTGAAAGGAGGCAGCTTAGAATGCTCACAACATTAAACCTGAAAGTAGGTTCCATTCTTCATGATATGGAACAAAACATTGATCATAGAGTAATCTACATGAATAAAGATTACTTAGTAACGATTCTCATCAATGATTCCAAAGGAAAAATCGAACTTAACGAATGGCATCTTGAGACAGTTCAATATTTCATTGCTAAGAAAGAAATTGCAATTCGCGAATCTAAACATGACAAGGTGTTTGACTTTGATGCTTTATCGGAAAAATCAAAAGAAACCTATCTACGTAACAAAGATATTGTTGAAACAGTCGGAGATATATACGGACCATGCTACTTTTACTTAGAAACCAAGAAGCCTAAACCATGTCTTAATGAGTTAAGCAATAAATACGGTATTTCACCAAAAAGCGTGTTTCTTATTGTTAAAAGATACTTGATGAGTGGTTTAGACCCATTCTCCTTATTATCTCAAACAGGAAAGAAGAGCAAGAGTGGTCTACATTATTCCACAAAAACAGGCCGTCCACCTATGTTTGAACAGGGTATTCCCTTAACAGATGAACTGCGTGAAATCTTTGATGACTGCTGTAAACACTATTTATCTGGCAGAGAAAAGTCTTATGCAACAACTTATGACTGGATGCTCACAAAATATTTCACAGCTCGTGTAGAAACACAGACAAGCAAAGGTGTAGTAGTACAGAATAAGCTGCTGCCAATCGACAAGCGACCTACTAAAAGCCAAATGGAGAACTATATTGTTACTCATACATCAGCTAAAGCACGCCGTGTATGCAAAACATCCAAACGTGAATACAGAAACAATGAACGTATGCTTGTTTCAGACAATCTTCTTAATGTGCATGGCCCTGGAGATTTATTCGAAATGGATGAAGTTGAAATGGATGTATCTCTTGTCAGCGAAGTTGATCCAACAAAGGTAATCGGACGTCCAATCGTGCATGCAATGGTTGATGTCTATTCACGAATGATTACGGCAGTATCTGTTTCTTTGGAGAATAACTCAGTACTTGGCTTCACAAACTGTCTTTTGAACCTTGGTGAAGACAATAAACAGCTTTGCAGGCGTTACGGCTTGGAGCTAAAAGATGGCTTATGGGACATCAATGTTTTGCCAAACCGACTTCGCAGTGACCGTGGTTCTGAATATCGTTCCAAAGAGGTCAAACGTATCTGCAACGAGTTGAACATCACTCTGGAGCTAGTGCCACCGGCTATGGGGTCGCTGAAAGGACAGGTAGAACAGCTCTTCCACCAGTATCATTCGGTACAGAATGATTTGCTTGAAGGCAGAGGTTTGATTACCCAACGGCATGATTCGAACCACCATAGACATGCGGTCCTTACATTGGATGATATCTGGGTATTCGTAATCAACCAGACAATCGCTCACAACATGATGACAATGAGCCAGTATCCAATGACAAAGGATATGTTAGAGAAGTCAGTACATCCCATTCCGTTAGAGTTATGGGACTATGGTTGTGCTAAATATGGTGCTCCAAGACCAATTGTCAACCTTGACCAGTTTGAGTATTCAATTCGTAAAGAAGTACGTGCTCGTGTAACCCGTAAAGGTATTGAATGGAATGGCTTGTATTACATTGCAAATGATCCTTGGCTTGCAGAACAAATCACCAAGACCAGAAGAAGCTCAGTACCTTTAAAATGCCGTCTTGATGAAAGGAATGTAGGTTCTTTATGGTACATTGCAGACAATCGCCTTGTAAAAGCAACCTTGAATGAGAATCGAGCAGGAAACTATGAGTTCAACGGTATGTCACTTCGCAACTACGAAGAATACAAGACCAAGAAAAAAGAGCTTGTAATGGAGAAAGCTCAGGAAGACCAAGAGATTCGCTGCGCAAGACGTATGGGAATGCAGGCAACCTTGGATGATGCCGTTAGAGTTGCAAATCAGACGGCACCAAATGATGACAAGACCAAAAATATCCGCCATAACCGTAAAGAAGAAAGCATCCTTGTATTAGAGGCAAACTCTATTGGAACACGTTTGAACACAGATGATGCACCATCTCTGATTCCTTTGAAAAATGAGGAACCAGAACCTGAAGCCTTGTCAGAGCCTGAATCAAATGAAGAAACTGGAAGTATGACCTTTGAAGAAGCCCTTCAAAAGATTAAACAGAAAATGTAGGAGGTACAGTTATGAGAGAACTGAACTGGGTCTACTACTACTCGAATGTAGAGAAAGACCAAAATCAATACACCCATGAAGAATGTACTCGTGTAGGTCCTGTTGATGCTAAATATGTAAAATCATCCAATAGGGACTTCAACAACAACCCGTTCATTGAAGCACTTCCAAGACCAAGAGATGGAAACGTCCTTTTGAACGCATATACAGTACCTATTCCAAGTTTGGATGCTGACGATTTGAGCAAGATGTCTGTGAACGAGCAAAAGGCAACTGTAGTTAGCTTGAAAAATCTAAGACTGCCTTTATCGTTCCAAAAACAGCTGGAATTCATCAACTATGATGTAATCGTTAGCTCCTATATGCTTCGCAAATCCTATGTCTGGGACACAAATGCTATTGGCGAGTCAACTGACAAGAAACTCATCAAAATGAAGGGTAAAATCGAAGATAGTGCTCCATCTGGGTTTGCCTTGCTAGGCTATTCAGGATGCGGCAAATCATCTTCATTGAAGCAGTTGTTCGATAACATCCCACAAGTAATCATGCACCATCCAGATCCAGGAACTTCGATTCCACAGATTACATATCTGGTGGTAAGTTGTATGCCAAACAGCAACTTTTCAACCTTGTATAGACAGATTGGAGAAGCCATTGATAATGCTTTAGGAAATCCCGAACCTATCTATGAAGTCATGATTAACAAGAAGTGCAAAAGCCTCGCAGACAAGCAGTTAAAAGTCTGCCAGCTTATCGAAATGTTCTCAATTGGAACCATCGTTATGGACGAAATCCAACTTATCGACTTCAATACCAATAGAGAAAATAGCTATGAAGGCCTTTTAGGTATCGTCAATAAGACAAAGGTTGCCTTGAGTGTAGTTGGAACAGACGAAGCCTATAAGAAGCTGTTTACGATGCTGAGAAATGCACGTAGAGCAGGCGACTTCATTGACGCTTCTGCATATACGACTGACAAGGATTATTTCAACATGCTGGTGAATATGCTTCTGACTTGGCAATGGCTGGATACACCGATTCAATGGTCTAAGGAACTTTCAGACACTTTGTATGAGTGCTCAGGTGGTATCATTAACATGCTGATTTGGTTGTACAAATGGATCATGCTGGAATACATTGACAGCAAGTCCAAAGGGAAGATCGAGACCATCGACAAGAAGTTCATTGTACGTGTTAACAACAAGCATTTCAAACAGTTGAAAGGTGCTATCGACATTGTTAATCAAGCAAGAACTGAAGAACTTGAAGATGAACGTATTCTTACGATTGCTGAGGAAGAGAAGAACAAATATCAAATGCCTGAATCCAACATCAGCAATATGGTTTATGAGAGCAAGATGATGACAAAGGTCATCGACTTGGTCCGTGAAATCTATGTAGAGTTTGACTCTGACTCAATTGGCAAAGCAACTCGTATGGTTTTAGAAGAAGATGTCAATCATCGTCTGAAGCCACATGAAGTAGCTAAACAGGTGATCGCCATTCTAAATGAGGAGCCTGTAAAACCAAAGAGAAAGGCTACAAGAAAAACTCCTGCATCGAAGAACATCTGTGATTACATTACAGATGATAACTAACAAAGAGACTCTATGTTTCTTTGTTTTTTTATGCTCACCAAGGCATAAGAACTTTTTACTTTGATTAAGATAAAGCTCGAAAGTTTTTTATAAGAACTTATTAGTTTCTATAAGAACTTATTAGTTTGTCTGTTTCAAAAGAAAAAATTCAAAATTCGAGATATATTTTGTACAAACTTCGCATAATATATCTTATGTTATATTTATAGAATTGAAAATAGAGCAGATTTTTAAATAAATCTGCTTGTTTTTATGTTTTAAGATATTTAGAAATTCAAAAATATGTTGATATTGAAATGGAAACCATCATTACAAGTTTTATATCATTATTACTTGAACTAATACATATAGTTATACATTATTTAATGTTTCACTACAAATCATAGAGTTTTATTAATTTTCATAATATCGCATCCTCTGATTTGAATCGAGACGTACAGTTGTCCATCTTTTTGATTTTCACAGCAAATCACAGAGCCCACTAATCACGTGTTCTAACATAATATAAAGATCCTAATGCGACTTCTATAATAATATATGGGACAGCCATTAAATAAGCGGAATACGGATGTAGATCATCAGCAGCATACTGCATATCATTGATTTTTAGTTTGCCAGATTTAATTTCTTCAATCTTCGTTTTATACATATGAACACGATACGGACAGACTACAGCTAATACAATCATGATTAATATTAGAATGCGTCCTGGTTTTTTAAAGAAACTCATTTGTATCACTCCTAAATATTTTTATTAGTATATCACAAACTATTATGTGAAACACTTCACAAATATTTCTTTAATTCTTCTAAACTATTCAACGCATCACGTCTACCTATGTCATAAATTTCTTGTAGATGATTTGGATCCTTTTCAATCATCGCACACGCAATTGGTTTAGAAGGTCGAATCACAAATATCTGTCCTTCCCTTTCAAGCTTATCGATTGTATCTAATGTTTCATTATATACAATATGTCTATTCTCTAAATCGTGTTGTAGATTTGGATATTCCTTAAATGCCTTCTTTATAAGATTTATATATTTCATTGGCTTTTTTCGATAGGTATGATCTCTTGTCAAAACTACAACTGTCTTCTTTGTTCTTTCCAACATCCAATCCACTGGAATCGAATCAGAGACACCACCATCTAATAATTCATATCCATCTAATTTAACAGGCTTTGAAACAATAGGAATCGATGACGATGCACGAATCCACTCAATATCTAGAGCATCTCCATTTTTAATTTCATGATATACAGGTTTTCCCGTACGAATATCTGTACATACAACGGTAAAACGTAATGGATTCTCTTTAAATACCTTTGTATCAAAAGGATCCAATATCGTAGGCACGACCCCATACGCAAACTCTTTATTATAAAGATCTCCCGTTTTAATAAAACTCCTTAATCCTGAATATCTTGGATCTCTACAAAAACGCTTGTTGTAGCGCAAAGCTCTTCCAATCTGTTTAGATTTGATGTTGCAGCCAAAGGCAGCACCTGCAGAAACTCCAACAACCTGGTTAAAATCAATGTGATTTTCCATAAATACATCGATTACACCACTAGTATACATACCTCGAAAGCCTCCGCCTTCAAGAACTAATCCTTTTTCTTCTAACATATACATCACCACAAAGATTATAAACAAAGTGAACCAAAAAGAAAAGGACTTATTCAAGTCCAATCTTAAATGTGTTTGATTTTCCAAATGCCTTCGAATTCATATGAACCACAAAAGGCTTGGTGCTTTTATCCGTAAAATCAGGTGCTGCCTTTTCAAAATGGAATTCAATTTCTGTATTTACAGTTTGTTTTTTATCCAAGAAATACAATACATACCCAGTTACATCCGCTTTAAAACTTTTTGTTTTAGGTGCCATACCATTCGTTGTAAAATCATGACTTTTGATTTCATCCATATTTGCGAAATCATACTTGTTACTAAGATCGACACCTTCTAAAGTAGCACTCGGCGTTAAATATGGAACAATGATACGAGAATCCGTTTTATTCTTATAAGTAATCTTAATATTTTTTAATACTGTTTCTCCATTCTCATATACATAACTTGCCTTAGATGCATCTACACCAATCTGAAGTGTATCATCCTCAAAGAAAGTATATTTTGTATCCTTTGAATCGTTAACATTTTTATCACTAGCCTTACGAATATCAAAGGCTTTAAAAGGCAAGAACTGTTTCTTGTTGTTAAAAGAAAGACCCAAGTTTTTTTGATCATTGTTTGGAAAACCAATATATCCATAAATATACGTGTTTTGTCCCTTATTGATGATATAAGAAGGTGTAGACTGGTATTTATCAATGACACTGATATCTTTCTCATTGTCATCTGTTACGGTATAAATTAAATTCTTTGTGTCATACGGCTTTTTACCCTTATTTTCAACACTTGCCAAATAATAGTAGTACGTCGAATTATCTGTATCATTTGTGATGGTTAAAACATCCAACAATTGACAAGAAACATTCTTCTTTAATTCCACATTATTTTCTGGTTTAGAACAACCAAATAAAGATAAAGATAAAACACATACACACAGCATAGATACTATTTTTTTCATGTTATTCTCCTATGGATTGCAGTTTTTACAAGGCGAATACCCCTGAGCGATTAATACATCTCTAGACTCACTTGACTCCAACTTATTTACATCATTCATCAAACGAACACTTGCACAAGTTGGCTTATGAAACTTATGTGTTTTTACATTTAAAACATAAGTAGAAGTATCCTCTGTAACTTTATATTCCTTTATAATATTGTCATTTGAGCGGCTTGAATCGCCCGTTTTATAATCAATTGTGATACCTGGCTGTACGTTATAACAAAATACATTAAACGATACACCTTGGCCTTTATCTTCTACAGAATACGCCTCAATCTGTACACCATCCGCAATCAAATTATCACCATCATAAATAGGTGTAACCCGATATAAAACATGATGATTTGTCTTTTTTATGTAGTCAGATACTTCATTTTCAAACGGAAGCATACCCTCTACATTTAAATAGCGCGTACCCGTCATTAAGTTTTTACGATTCGCATTCTCACCCGTTAATTCATATCCAATCAAATGACAACGATTATATAAATACTTCCCATCAATTCCCTTATAACGTACTGTATGCCACCCTGCGGGTTTTACAGAACCAATACTTTCTCGCTTTTTTGTTGGCATTAGATCCTTCGACACATTCGCATACGCAACCTGTGGCCGATCTAAAGAATCTAGATTCGAGAACGATTCAAAACTCTTTGTATTCATATCCTTCGAACTGAATATAGGCACATTATCATGTATCTCTACATAAGGATTGCCACTATATTCAGGTATCTCATCAATCTCATAAGCCGATATAGGCGTTATCAATGTCGATAGAGCAATGAACATGGATATAATAATTTTTCTCATACGATTCCTCACATATTTGACATATATAATGTCAATATAACTTATATACTAAAACCATGAAAGGAGTGAGTGATAAAAAACATAGTACTTCATTATCGTTCGAGTCAAAAAATATAATAAACCCCTTATGTACTATGTTTTTAGATGTCTTATGACATCTTTTTTTATATCTCTAATTTCTTAAATACAGCCTCACGAGCCATCTTTTCAAACTTATCTTCCAATGGCTTTAAATCACTATATTTAAAATCCGGATTTCTTTTTTGTAGTGCTTTTGAAATCACAAAATCAGCCACCTCAGGATTTTTTGGAAGTAAAGGACCATGCAAATAGGTACCTAGAATCTTTCCATCATAGAATCCTTCATAACCGGCATTAAAGCTGTTTCCACAACCCTTTACAACTTTTCCTAAAGGATGCGTTACATTTAATGTTTGACCCCCATGATTTTCAAAACCAACGATACGCGTTTTTAAACCATCTAAATTTGCATCAATCACAACATTTCCAATACAACGACTACCAGCTTTTCCCGTATCCGTATAATAATCATAGAACTGTAAACCAGAAATCTTCTCATTGTTGGCCGCAATATAATATTGACCAAACAATTGATAACCACCACAAATCAAAAGCACAAAGGTCTTTTCATCTATGGCCTTCTTTATATTTTCTTTACGCGATAATAAATCTGGAATTAAACTAATTTGTTCCTTATCTGCACCACCACCTAAGAAAATCAAATCATATTCGCTTAAATCTTTTTCTTCACCAATACCACAAGTATCCAGTTCAAAAGGAATACCACGATCTAAACAACGCTTCTTTAGAACCATCATATTTCCCTTATCCCCATACAGATCCATGATATCATGATACATCCAAACTACTTTCATAGACCCATCTCCTTCTTGATCGCATTACGCGTAGGAAGTAATGCTGTATATGTCGCAATCGCATATGTCGTACGCTTTGTAGCTAATGCGGCTTTTACGGCAATGTCCAAAGTATCGACAACACTTAAAGGACCTTTATAGCCACCATAATAGATTCTTAAAGCCATATCATTTGCACGAAGACCCGTACAAATAATTTCCTTTGTGCTATCCTTCATAATCTTTTCAAAGAAAGTATCATAGATCCAACTCACATCTGTGCCATCCTGCTCACGATCATTCAATACGATCACAATTGTCTTATCCGAATCATCTTTTTCAATGACCTTCATAACTTCATTGGCTCCTGTAGGATTTTTAACCAAGTTTAAAATACAAGTCTGTTCCTTTGATGTGAATGTTTCATTTCTTCCCGCAGGCTGAGGCGCATGACTAAATACAGACTTAACACAATCTTGTGAAATACCATAATTTTTTGCGACATTCAAAACAACGGCACAATTGTACATAGAATACATTCCTTCATATGGAGATTTATAATGTATTCCATCACTCGAAAATGTTTCTTTATCCAAATCAATATCTTTTAAACAAATGTCCATTTCCGGCGTTTGAAAATCACACTTTGAACAATGAAATTTACCAATATGCGAATATTGATAATAACTGTATTCAAGTCTTGCCCCACACTTAGGACAAAATTTTCCTTCACTTGCCTCTTTTGTCGTTTTAACCGAATACTTGTTCTCATCCATTCCAAAATAAGAGAATGAAGCGTTTTTCGCTACTAAATTGAGTCGTACGACATTGGGATCATTCGCATTTAAAATCAATCGACCCCTATATGCAGGCAATAACTTTTCAATTGAATCAATCAACTGTTCCATTTCACGAGCACGATCTAATTGATCACGAAAGAAATTATTGACCACAAAATCTGTAACCGGAATAAATGGAAGAATATGTCTCACATTTAATTCATCACATTCTAGCACAACCGCATTGGCTTTGATTTCACCATTTAGTTTTGCGTGAGTCAACAACGTAGTAACTATACCTGCCTTTAAGTTATCTCCCTTACGATTGGAAATCACGTTATATCCAGCCTTTTCAAATAAGTCTGTAATC
>OHEM01000312.1_pt1 | contig 22084 bp, 18 predicted proteins | sample 1567281 | NCBI WGS metagenome assembly OHEM01 (sample SAMEA3879537, study PRJEB24766) | human gut metagenome | biome: human-associated habitat; feature: feces | place: USA | collected 1985/1987
GTGGAGCTGTTGATAATATCGTCAGAACACAGCTAGAGATCTTCCTGGAGCAGAATCCAAGTGTTGCAAAGATGATCATCGAAAAGTCTGTTATGGCACAGCGTGCCCGTGAAGCAGCCAGAAAAGCAAGAGATCTTACAAGAAGAAAGTCAGCTCTTGAGGGAATGTCCCTTCCAGGAAAACTGGCAGACTGTTCAGATAAAGATCCGTCCAAGTGTGAGATCTATATCGTCGAGGGAGATTCCGCCGGCGGTTCTGCAAAGACAGCCAGAGACCGTGCAACTCAGGCAATCCTGCCACTTCGTGGTAAGATTCTGAACGTAGAGAAAGCACGTCTTGATAAGATTTACGGAAATGCTGAGATTAAGGCAATGATCACAGCATTTGGAACGGGAATCCACGAAGATTTTGATATCAGTAAGCTGAGATATCACAAGATCATTATCATGACCGATGCCGATGTCGATGGAGCGCACATCAGTACCCTTCTTTTGACATTCCTGTATCGTTTCATGCCGGATCTGATCAAAGAGGGATATGTATATCTTGCGCAGCCGCCGCTGTATAAGCTGGAGAAGAACAAGAAGGTATGGTACGCATACAGCGATGACGAACTGAACCAGATTCTTACAGAAGTTGGTCGTGACAGCAATAATAAGATCCAGCGTTACAAAGGTCTTGGAGAGATGGATGCAGAGCAGCTTTGGGAGACAACTATGGATCCGGAGCACAGAATCCTTCTGCGCGTAACAATGGATGATGAGACCTCTTCCGAGCTCGATCTTACTTTCACAACCCTTATGGGAGACAAAGTAGAACCAAGAAGAGAATTCATCGAAGAAAACGCAAAGTATGTACAAAACTTGGATATATAGTAGTTATAGCGACACAACAGGTAGATTCAGTCAAGCATGTTTCAAGTTTACTTGAAAGCATGATTGGATGAATCTATCTGGGTTGGCATTAGAAATGCCAACCCAGCGAAAAAATCGTCAGATTTTTGAGCTGGTGTGGAGCGTGAAAATGCGAAATCCAGTTAGATTTTTGAGCTGGTGTGGAGCGTAAGAACGCGAAACCCAGTCAGATTTTGAGCTGGTGTGGAGCGTAAGAACGCGAAACCCAGTCAGGTTTTGAATATGATAGACTGACCCTAGAAAAAAGGAGACAAGTGATGGAAGACAATATTTTTGACAAAGTCCATGAAGTCGATCTGAAAAAGACGATGGAGACTTCATACATCGACTATGCCATGAGCGTAATCGCTGCCCGTGCTCTTCCGGATGTTAGAGACGGACTTAAGCCGGTACAGAGACGAATTCTGTACTCAATGATAGAATTAAATAATGGACCGGACAAACCGCATCGTAAATGTGCGCGTATTGTCGGTGATACGATGGGAAAATACCATCCTCATGGAGACAGCTCGATTTATGGAGCTCTCGTTAATCTTGCACAGGAGTGGTCTACCCGTTATCCTCTTGTAGATGGACACGGAAACTTTGGTTCAGTGGACGGTGATGGCGCTGCTGCAATGCGTTATACAGAGGCACGTCTGAGTAGAATCTCCATGGAGATGACAGCGGACATTAACAAAAATACCGTAGATTTTATCCCGAACTTTGATGAAACAGAGAAGGAGCCTACTGTACTTCCGTCCAGATTTCCGAATCTTCTGGTAAATGGAACATCAGGTATTGCAGTAGGTATGGCAACGAATATCCCGCCGCATAATCTGCGTGAGGTTATTTCAGCAGTTGTTCAGATCATAGATGATCAGATTGCAGATAAAGAAGAGACGACAATCGAGGAAATTCTTGAAATCGTGAAGGGACCAGATTTCCCTACAGGCGCGGAGATCCTTGGAACAAGAGGAATTGAAGAGGCATACAGAACAGGACGCGGTAAGATCAGAGTGCGTGCGGTGACAAACATTGAGCCAATGCAGAACGGAAAGAACAGAATTATTGTTACTGAGCTTCCGTATATGGTAAATAAAGCACGTCTGATCGAAAAGATCGCTGAACTTGTAAGAGATAAAAAGATTGATGGAATCACTGATTTAAGTGACCAGTCTAACCGTGAAGGTATGAGAATCTGTATTGAGCTTCGTCGTGATGTGAATCCGAATGTAATTCTGAATCAGTTATATAAACATACACAGCTTCAGGATACATTTGGTGTTATCATGCTGGCGCTCGTTGATAATCAGCCGAAGGTTATGAATCTTCTTGAGATGTTGCAGTACTACCTGCGTCATCAGGAAGATGTTGTGACAAGAAGAACACAGTATGACCTGAATAAAGCACAGGAGAGAGCTCATATCCTGGAAGGATTACTGATCGCCCTGGATAACATTGACGAAGTCATCCGCATCATCCGTGGTTCTAAGAATGTTCAGGAAGCAAAAGCAGAATTGATCAAACGCTTTGGACTCAGTGATGTCCAGGCACAGGCAATCGTAGACATGCGTCTGCGTGCACTCACAGGTTTGGAACGTGAGAAGATTGAAGCTGAATATGCAGAGCTTATGAAGAAGATTGAAGAGTATAAAGCAATTCTTGCTGATAAAAAACTTCTTCTTGGTGTGATCAAAAAAGAGATTCTTGTAATTGCTGAGAAATACGGTGATGACAGAAGAACTAAGATTGGATTTGATGAATTTGACATCTCCATGGAAGATCTGATTCCGCGCGAGAATGTCGTAATTACAATGACAAAACTTGGATATATCAAGAGAATGACTGTTGATAATTTCAAGAGTCAGAATCGTGGTGGTAAAGGTATCAAGGGAATGCAGACGATCGATGAAGATTACATCGAAGAACTGTTTATGACAACGACACATCACTACATCATGTTCTTTACCAATACAGGACGTGTATACCGCCTGAAAGCGTATGAGATTCCTGAGAGTGGAAGAACGGCAAGAGGAAGTGCGATCGTTAATCTGCTGCAGTTACAGCCAGGAGAGAAGATCACAGCAGTAATTCCACTGGCAGACTACGAAGAAGGCAAATATCTGTTAATGGCAACAAAATATGGTGTTGTTAAGAAATCTTCTATCATGGAATATGCAAATATCCGTAAGACAGGATTAGCAGCGATCACATTAAAAGATGATGACCAGCTGATCGAAGTTAAATATACAGAAGATGATGAGGATGTATTCCTTGTAACAAAGAATGGACAGTGTATCCGCTTCCATGAAAGCGATGTCAGATGTATCGGACGTACTTCTATGGGTGTTCGTGGAATCAATCTGACAGGTGATGATGAAGTTATTGGAATGCAGCTTGACAGTCAGGGTGAAGCGTTGCTGATCGTATCTGCAAATGGTATGGGTAAACGTACATTGACTTCAGAGTTTACAGCACAGCATCGTGGTGGTAAAGGTATTAAGGGAATGCAGACTCTGGAGGATGATTACATCCGAGAACTGTTTATTACAACCAGTCACCATTACATTATGTTCTTTACAAACACAGGCCGTGTCTACAGACTGAAAGCTTACGAGATTCCGGAGGCAGGAAGAACTGCGCGTGGAACAGCAATCATTAACTTACTCCAGCTGATGCCGGAAGAGAAGATTACTGCGATCATTCCGCTTCGTGAGTATGAGGAAGGTAAGTATTTGTTCATGGCAACGGAGAAAGGTCTTGTGAAGAAGACTCCGATTCAGGACTATGCAAATGTCAGAAAGACAGGACTTGCGGCAATCGTACTGCGTGAGGATGATAAGCTGATCGAAGTTAAGATCACAGATAATACAGAGGATATTTTCCTCGTTACAAAATACGGTATGTGTATCCGTTTCAATGAGACAGATGTACGTTCTACAGGCCGTGTTTCTATGGGCGTACGCGGTATGAACCTGACAGATAATGACGTTGTGATCGGTATGCAGATCGAAAGCCAGGGCAAAGATATGCTGATCGTATCTGAGCGTGGTATGGGTAAACGTACAGACATGGATGAATTTACTCGTCAGAATCGTGGCGGTAAAGGTGTGAAATGTTATAAGATCACAGAGAAGACAGGAAATGTTGTCGGAATGAAAGCTGTAGATGAAGACAGTGAGATCATGATCATCAACACAGAGGGAATTATTATCCGTATGAAGTGTTCTGATATCTCTGTTTACGGCAGAATCACATCAGGTGTAAAACTGATCAACCTGAAGGAAAATGACACTGTAGCGAGCGTTGCGAAGGTGAGAAAGGCTTCTGCCGAGATCGACGGTGAAGAAGTTGAGATTTTTGATGAAGATGAGTCTGAAAAATCAGAGGAAGGATCAGTTCCTGAGACAACTGAGCAGGAAACAACAGAGGAATAAAGTTGTTATGTTTTACAGAAGATTGTAAGCTGTCCTGAAAAATAAAAAGATAAGAGAAAGTGGATGGAGTTTACTTGATTACAGTGAACTTTATCCGCTTTCTTTTTTGAGTATAAAGAATTGAAAATGGAATCAAAAGGAATAAAAAAGAGACGGAAAAAATAAAATAAATCAAGAAAAACAGATTGGAAGAGTGAAATGAAAAAGAAAACAGGATACTTTTTTCTCAAGTTTTTTATACGTGCAACCATAGGAATGGCGTTGATTTTTATAATAAACAAATATGTTCTTCCAGCAGATTCTTCAATTAATGTCGGCTTGAATCCGATGACCTTTTTGACATCCGGAACCCTTGGAATTCCTGGGGTTTGTCTTCTTTATAGCATTACATGGTATCAATTTTTGTGAGTTTTTTACAAAAACATTATATTTTTAATTTTGGTATGGACAAAACAGAAGTGCCCGTATATAATCTCACTTACCAACAGAAAATCATCTGTTGTAGCATCAGTGAATTGGGGAATTACTGATGTATCTTTTGCATCGAAGTGTTGGACCTTCGGTACAATTTCTTTATTCAGGCTGTATGATCGCAGCAAAGTTTCGAATTATGACAATTGAGCAAAGAGCAGTAAGAGGAACTGCTGAGAATTTTGTGATTTGTGATACACAAAAGAGTTATTCAGAAAATCTGTTCAGAAGATTATCTGAGAAATTATCCGGTTATTTTCAGTTTCATGTATTTCATGATATTGAGAATCTGAAAATAGCAGCCAAGAGTATGCAGGTAAATATTCTGCTGATCGGAGAAGAGTATGGAAAAGAAGACCGGGATGAGATTCCGGCAAGACAGAAGTATCTTCTGATCGGCGAGAAGATTCCGAACGAGAGAAGTCCCACAGAGATTCCATTCTTTCGGTATCAAAGTGTCAGCAGTATGCTGAAACTTTTACTTCAGGAAAATTCAGAAGTACAGACGCATCAAATCCAACTTGTCTCAGACAGATCGCAGACAGTGAAAGCAAATGTAAATGGTCTGATCGGGATCTATTCACCGGTTCATCGAATCGGGAAGACAAGGTTTGCCATGCGTATGGGACGAGTTCTTTCAGAATCGATTCCTACGTTGTATCTGAATCTGGAAGGGTATTCAGGATTAAATTATTACCTGCCGGAAGAATCCGGAATGAATCTTGGAGATCTGCTGTATTACATGAAGCAGGAAAGTATCAATCCGGTATGGAAGATCAGTACTTTGATCAGCCATATGAATGGGGTGGATTATATCGCACCGATCCGGGCAGAACAAGATTTCAGAGAAGTGACAAAAGAAGAATGGAATCAACTTTTGGATCTGATTCTGGAGAAGAGTATTTACAAAGTGATTATTCTTGATCTTGGAGATACGGTAGACGGTCTGTATGATCTGTTAGGAAGATGCAGTAAAGTTTATACGCCTTACATTGAGGAAGGTGCAGCAAAAGCAAAACTCAATCAGTATGAAGAGAATCTTAGATCAGCAGGATATGGCGAGATTCTTAAGAAGACGGTAAGACGCAGAATGGGAAAGCCAAGAAATCCTGTTGCTTTAGAAGCATCTGCAAGTAAAATTACAGAATTTCCGGACAGAGAAAGGAAGTCGTAAGGATGATTAGAAAAGAGCAGCTGTATGAACAGATCCTGGAACAAATCGATCTTACGAAGGAGACGGATGATGAAGAACTGCAGGAGCTGATCCGCACAGTATTGGATGAGGCAGCAGATGAAGAATATATTTCGTTGAGTGATAAGATCAGAATCGGGCGTGAGTTATTTAACTCTTTTCGTAAACTGGATGTTCTGCAGGAGCTTCTTGAAGATGATTCGATTACAGAGATTATGGTAAATGGAATCGACCATATCTTTTATGAGAAAGAAGGAAGAATTTTCCGGTTTAAGAAGTGTTTTTTGTCTCAGGAGAGATTACTGGATGTGATTCAACAGATTGTAGGTGAATCGAACCGTTATGTAAATGAGGCCTCTCCGATTGTGGATGCAAGGCTGAAGGATGGATCTCGAGTAAATGTTGTATTGAATCCGATTGCTGTGAATGGACCAATCCTTACAATCCGAAAGTTTCCATCGGAAGCAATTACGATGGAACAGCTGATCCGTATAGGCAGCGTAACTGATGAAGCCGCTAACTTTTTGAAAAAGCTGGTAGCAGCAAAATATAATATTTTTGTCAGTGGTGGAACAGGAGCAGGAAAGACCACTTTCCTGAATGCGTTGTCGAACTATATACCAAAAGAAGAACGCCTGATCACGATCGAGGATAATGCAGAGTTACAGATTCAAGGAGTTCAGAATCTAGTGCGCTTAGAAGCACGCGGACCGAATGCAGAAGGAGAAGGGGCTGTAACCATCAGAGATTTGATTAAGTCAGCACTTCGTATGAGACCGGATCGAATTGTTGTAGGAGAAGTAAGAGGAGAAGAGACGGTAGATATGATCTCTTCAGCAATGTTGAATGGTCACAGTGGTTCAATGTCAACAGGACATGCCAATAATCCAACAGATATGTTACACAGACTGGAAACAATGATGCTGATGGGGATTGATCTTCCGTTACAGGCAATTCAAAGACAAGTTGCATCGGCACTTGACATTATCATTCATCTTGGAAGACTTCGAGATAAGACAAGAAAGGTTTTGCAGATTGTAGAAGTGGAAGGTTATGAAGATGGAAGGGTCCAGACAAAGGTTCTTTATGAATTTAAGGAGGAGGGGATGAAGAATGGAAAGATACAGGGATGCCTTATGAAGAAAAATGAAATCACGAATAAAGAAAAACTCCTGGCTGCAGGATATCACACCATCTGAATATACTGTCGGAATCATAAAATGTACGGTGAGATTTCTTCTGATTTTGTATTTGTTTTATGAATCGATACTTCCGGCAATTATCCTGTTCCCGTTATGGTTCTTATACATGAAGGAGTGGATGGAAGAGAAAGCAATCGGAAAAGAACAGGAATTCAGGAGGCAGTTCAGAGATAGTATCCAGACAATGGCAGGGGCACTTAAGGCAGGATATTCTGTAGAGAATGCAATCAGGGAAACAAATCGTGATCTGATTGGAATGTATGATGCGAATACAAGGATTCGAAAAGAATATGGTCAGATGGTAAGGAAGCTGGATCTGAATCTGTCAGTTGTAACTGTATTGAATGAATTTGCGGCTGAAGTAAAGCAGGAGGATGTGACGAATTTTATTACAGTTTATGCAGCAGCTAAGGTCAGTGGTGGGGATTCAATTGCGATTATCAGAGATGCGGCCAGAACAATCGGAGAGAAGATCGATACAGAACGTGAGATACAGACCATGCTGGCTGCGAAAAAGCTGGAATTTGAAATCATGAGCGTAATCCCATTTATAATGATTCTCTACATGAAGATGACATTTGGTGAATTCTTAAGTGTCCTGTATGGTACATGGACCGGATGTATCGTAATGAGCATTTGTCTTGTGCTTTATCTTGGAGCATATAGATTTGGAAGGAGGATTCTACAGATTGAGATTTAACAAGAAGTGGGAAAAAGTACTTCAGCCTGACAAAGGAAAATATGGAATCTATAAAAAGGCCGGAATCGTTCTTTTATTGTCAATCGTAATGTTTAGTGCAGTGTATGTCACAGATAATCATCGTCAATTAGCACAGGATGAAAATGGAAACCGGATTTTGGAAAGAAAAGGACAGGGAGAAGGAAAAAAGACAGAAAAAATCCAGATGGAGACAGGCGAGTGGAAAGAGAAGATGAAGGTTCAGATTTCGGAAAAGAAGTATGCAGAAGAAGAGATTGGAGAACAGCTTTCTAAGGCGGCAGAAGAACTTCCGGCTCAGATCCTTGGTGAAAACAAAAGTCTGGATGAGGTCAGGTCAGACCTGAATCTTATTATGGAAATTCCACATACGGGAATCAGCGTGTCATGGGAACTTGATAACTACGAGGTTATGAACAGCAGAGGTGTTTTAAAGCAGGAGAAGCTGACGGAAGAAGGAACACTCGTCAAATTAACCGCTGTCCTTCGATATGATAAGGAAAAAATGTCCTGTGAATTTTATGCACACCTGTTTTCCACACCGTTGTCAAAGAAGGAAGGTGTTCTGAAAAAGATATCCCAGGAAGTAGAAAAAGCAGATCAGGAACAGCGGGAAAAGGATTATCTGATATTGCCAGATCAGGTAGATGGAAGAAAATTATCCTGGAAGCCTGTGAAGGAAATGAGAGCATTTGGAATTCTTTTGCTTGGCGGAGTGATGATTGTATTCCAGTTTACAGCAGAGAAACAAAAGCAAAAAGAACAACGAAAGAAAGAAATCAGGCAGATGCAGTTTGATTATCCACAGCTGATCAATAAATTCAGTCTGTATATAGGGGCAGGAATGACAGTGAGAAGAACCTGGATCCAAATTGTAAAAGAATATGACAAAGAGAAACACTATCTTGGAGAAAGAACAGTGTATGAAGAGATGAGATATACAATGAATGAACTGAAGAATGGAAGACCGGAAAGTGAATGCTACGAGGCATTTGGAAGGAGGTGCGAAAGTCCGGTTTACCGAAAGTTCGGAATGCTTTTAAGTCAGAATTTGAGAAAAGGAACCAAGGGACTGACGAATCTGTTACAAAGAGAGGCGCAGGAAGCTTTTGAGGAACGGAAAAATATGGCAAAGAAACTTGGTGAAGAGGCAGGAACAAAGTTGATGATACCGTTGTTTCTTATGTTGGCAGTCGTGTTCGTGATCGTGACTGTCCCAGCGTTTTTGACGATTCAGATTTGAGAAAAAAGAGAGAAAAGAAGGAGAGATACAAGATGAGAAAATTATTGATAAGAAAAAATAAAGATAAGAAATATGTTGCTGCGATCACAACAATTGAACTGGTTTTAATTCTGGTTATATTAATTGCGCTTCTGCTGATTTTTAAAGAACAGTTGATTAGTCTGATCACTACGATTTTTGAGAAAGTGACATCAGAAAGCTCCGGCATATAGCATGCGGTCCGTAAAAGGCGAAATTACTGTATTTTTAAGTTTATCATTTACTTTGTTACTTTCATTTATCTTTGGAATTCTAGAGTCTGCTGTGATTCAAGGATCAAAAAATCTCAGCAGAATTGACACAGATCGGGCAATCTATTCCGTTTTCGGAGAATATCATCAGGAACTTATGGAACAATATCATGTTTTGGGAATTGATCTTGGTTACAGGACAGGAAATTATGAAGAAGAAAATCTGATTCAGCGTTTGCATTATTACAATTCTGGTTCTACAGATCATCAAATCAAGGGAATTCAGTATTTGACAGATCAATCCGGACAGGCATTTCGGGAACAAGTGCTGGCTTATATGGAACAAAGGTATGGAATGGATCTGGTTAAAAAGTTTACCGGAACAACAGAGAAATGGGAACAGACAGAGACAGAAGAATCTGATATGGAAAAGAAAACAGATGAAATGACAGATGCAATGGAACGGGTGAATGACAGTCTTGACGCATCAGGCAGTCAAACGGAAGGAGAAGACGTGGAAGAAGGTCCAAGTCTGCCAGATGAGGAGAATCCGTTTCGTATTATGCAAAAGATAAAAAAAGAAGGAATTCTTTCTGTTGTGATTCCGAAAGGAAAAAAAGTATCTGAAAAGAGTGTTGATTTGTCGGGGCAGGCATCAAAGAGAACTTTGAAAAAAGGATATGGGACATTCCCAACAAGAAAAGGACTTGATCAGACAACGGAGAAACTTCTGTACAACGAATATCTTCTCAAAACATTCGGCTATGCATTTCGGCAGGATTCAGAACAATCAGAAGGAACGGATGAGAGTGGAGAGAAGGAATGGCAGTCTGACCGGTCTGATGCTTTAGCATACGAACTGGAATATATTCTACAAGGAAAAGGATCAGATAAAGAAAATCTGGAATCCGTGTTATTTCGTCTTTTTCTTCTGAGAATATCGGGAAATTATGGCTGTCTGGCAAAGGATATGGGACGAGTGGCAGAGGCAGAAGCGCTGGCTGTGACAATATCTGCACTACTACTGATGCCTGAAGCGGTAGAAGCTTTGAAACAGATGATACTTGTTGCGTGGGCAGGAGGAGAAAGTGTTATGGATCTTCGTTGTCTTTTGGATGGAAGAAAAGTTCCACTGGTAAAAAGTGCAGATAAATGGGTTGTTTCTCTGTCACAGCTGCCACTTCTTCTGACAGATGGTGGAAGTGTAAGGGGAAATGATTCCGGAGAAGGAGTCGGATATTCCGATTATATCAGGATGTTTCTCTTTTTGAAATCGGTGCCGGAAATTACAATGCGGACTTTAGATTGTATAGAAGAGGCACTCCATTCCAAACATATTTTGTTTCAGGCAGATCAATGTGTGACTAAATTAGAAATACAGAATAAGATAATTGTTTATAAAAATCTAAATTACCAATATCCGGTTTATTTCGGATATGAATGAAGCCAGAATTACCCCCGGTGCAGATGCCCTTTCAGACCTTCTTTTGTACACCCCAAAACGTACACTCAGAATCCTGCAATCCCTCTTGCAGGAAACCCACACACTTTAGAAAGGAAAAGCTGCGATGTCAAATAAACAGGTAAAAAATACCAGTCCAACAAGAGAAAGGGCATCTGCACCGGGGGTAAGAGCAAGTGTAACAATAGAAGCTGCATTTGCAGTTCCCCTCTTTATGTTTGCAGTATTAAGTTTGATTTTTTTAATTGAAATCCAGAGTATACGAGGCTGTATCCATGCAGCAGGAAGTGATGCAGCCAAACAGGCAGCAGAGTCAACAGCTGTCCTTCCTGTATTGAATACAATTCAATTAAAATCAGATCTAGTGAATCTGATTGGAGAAGAAAGAATTGAGAGAAGTATTCTGAATGGTGGTACATCAGCTATCAGTTGCTGGAAGTCTTATTGGATTCCGGGAACAGAAGAGATAAATGTTGTTATCGAGTACAAGATAAAGATTCCGGTTCCATTAATGAAAAGTCCTTCGGTGAAGTTGAAAGATGAGTTTAAAGTTAGTGCATGGAATGGTTATCAAAAAGATAGAAAGGGAAATGAAGACGGACAGATTGTCTATATCACAGAAAAAGGAACAGTGTGGCATTCAGATTATCAGTGCAGCTATCTCCAATTATCTATTCAATATGTTCAATACTCAGAATTACAAAATATGAGAAATGAAGGTGGAGGAAAATACCATAAATGTGAGCAATGTGTTTATGGACAGGCAATGAATGGTGTATATATTACCAGTTATGGAAACCGGTATCACAACTCATTGAATTGCAGTTCTCTGAAGAGAACAATACGTGCAGTTCATAAAAGCGAAGTAGCAGGAAGAGGAGGATGTTCTAAATGTGCAAAATAATGAATGTATTCGGGCAAAATGGAAGGGAAAATCTATGGATATTTTTTCAAGCTGTTATAGCAGTGTATCTGTTGATTTTGTCTGTGATAGATATTCGTTGGAAGAAAGTAAGTGTAAGAAGTCTTTTGATTTTGCTTGCGATTGCAGTTTTATGTCAGGTACTATGCAGCAAAGGAGAACTCAGGATGATGGTAGCCGGTGGATTGTGTGGAGGTGTATTTCTTTTTTTTAGTTGGTTCACACAAGAGTCATTTGGTTACGGAGATAGCATATTAATTTTGATCCTTGGAATTTTATCTGGTGGATGGAATCTTCTTTGGATTCTGTTTGCTGCATTTCTGATCGCATCTGTTTACGGAGGAATTATGATCGCACGAAAGAAGTATACAAGAAAAAATTCATTTCCATTTATTCCATTTCTGACAGTTGCTTATCTAGGAGGCATGATTGGTGGAGTTTACTGAAAAATATACGAAAAAATACGTGAAAGGAAGTACAGTGGTAGAGATGTCTTACCTTATTCCTTTTTGCTTAATTCTATTTTTTCTGCTCATCACGATCATTTTTTACTTTCATGATAAGGCAATTTTAAACGCAGCGGCAGCGGAAACGGCTGTGACAGGAGTTGAAATGGACAGAAAAAAGATAGAAGACGCAGATCTGGATGCTTTTTTCCGAGAAAGGACGAGTGGAAAATTGATTTTTCTGGAAAATATAACAACTAGAGTTGATCTATCAGGGAAGAAAATAGAGGTAGAAGTTTTTGCATCAAAAGGACGAATGAAGATTCATCTGATACAACGTGCAACGAAGGTGAAACCAGAAGAAAAAGTCAGATGGAAAAAATAGATTTCTGTAAAGCTGAAAAAGTGAAGGGAGAAGAAAATCAGATGGAAGAAAAAAAGACAAATCAGCAGAGCAGAGTGGCAGAATCTGAACTCATAATAGACAGCGTACAACCGTATCGGGAGAATTATCAGATGCGGATGCTTAAGAATAATCGGATTCCCGGATTATTGAGAGTAAGTGGATGTGGAATGGAAGGTGCAAGTAGATATTATTATCATACAGGTCATTCACAGTCGTTGGAAACGTATTATAAAAATAAAGATATCAGAGCAGAAGAGATATTAAAACTGACAAGACAATTTCTCAGTGTTATGGAAAAAATGAAAGATTATATGTTAGAACCAAATTATCTGATGCTTTCAGAAAAATATATTTTTGAAAAGAATGAAAACTATTTTTTCTGTTTTTTTCCAGAGAACGAAAAGACCTGGCAGGTGTCTTATCATGAGCTGACGGAGTATTTTGTAAGGAAAGTTGATTATCAGGATTTGGAGAGTATTCAACTTGCCTGCATGCTTCACAAAGAAACGCTAAAAGAAACGTATGATCTGGAAAGCATACTGCAGCAGTATGAGGAAGAAGCAAAAAACAGGGAAGAAAAGTTCAAAGAAGAGAAGATCAGAGAAGAAAGTAAGAGAGAAAAAGACAGAAGAGAAATGGAAGAAAATCAAAACATTGAGGTACAGGAAAACAGCTATTATAACAAGGCGAGAGAGAATTATGCAGTGATGGAAGAAAAGAGATATGGTCCGATCAAGAAATTTGCAAAACGCTTTAAGTCTGGAAAATGGGGAGAATGGGAAGATCTGATAACGGAAGCTGATGACTATGAATGATATATAGGATGTGGTATAGTATACGCAGATTCAAAAACATATCATAGAAGTCAAAAGGGAGTCAGAAAGAATGAAAGAGAGACCAAAAGAAATAATGACGATCACGTTGATAGGAATCAATATTCTGGTGTTTATTGTTCTTACTATGATCGGACGGACTGAGGATGGTTATTTTATGTTGCAGCATGGAGCAATGTATGAACCATATATTATAGAAAATCAGGAATACTATCGGCTGTTTACCAGTCTTTTTCTGCATTTTGGAATCTCACATTTATTAAATAACATGGTGCTTTTGTGGGCACTTGGATCGATTTTTGAAAAAGAGGCCGGTAAAATCCGGTTTCTGCTCTGTTATTTTATCAGTGGAATAGGTGGTAATCTGCTGTCTTTGTACTGGAATACCATGCACGACAGACAGATTGTATCTGCCGGGGCTTCGGGAGCAATTTTCGGACTAATGGGAGGGTTGCTTTGGATTGTATTTGCAAACAGGGGAAGGCTCGGAACGCTGTCAGGAAGAGGTATGCTGATTATGGTTGTACTGAGTCTCTATTTTGGATTTACCAGTACAGGCGTAGATAATCTGGCTCACGTAGGAGGATTGGTTTGCGGTTTCCTGACAGCGCTACTAACCTATCGAAGAAAAAGATCAAAAGATCCTAACGGAATCTGACATTAATGATATCTGATATTTTACGCAGGAAGTGTGATCGATACGATTGTTCCATTAGTATGGTCAGATGTAATGTCGATCGTCCCATTATGTGCTTCAATGATTCTTTTGGAAACTGCGAGACCAAGACCGGTACCGTTTTCTTTTGTCGTAAAGAATGGTTCATAAAGCTTATCAACAATTTCAGTTGGAATACCACAGCCGTTATCCTGGCATTGAATCAGAATTTTATCGTCAAGTTTCTTTGCGCGAAACTGCAGACGTGGGGCATACTTACAATCAGCAAGAGCGTCTTTGGCATTTGTAAGTATGTTTAAGAAGACTTCCTCTAATTTGGTGCGATCACCATTGAACCTTTTTATATTCTTATCAATACTGGAAGTCATCTCAATCTTTGATTTTTCAAAGTTGAGAGACATGGCGAACAGAACAGCAGAGTTGCGAAGAACATGTCCAAGAGGAAAGGAAGCACGGTTTAACTGGTTTCCATTGTTGAGTTCTGTCAGATCATCCAGCAAATCACACATATGTCTGGCACCATCCATGCATTCTTCCCAGACACAGGAACCTTTAGCAGTTTCGGCATAAAGAGAGCTCATTAATTGCATAGAAGAATAAAGAACAGTCATAGGATTGCGGATCTCATGCGCAATTGTAGCAACAGCAGCATCATGGTTCTTCAGAAGCTGTGTGATAATCTCTTTTGCATCTTTGTTTGTTTCCATCAGGTGGTTCATTTTTTCAAGATCGATATTTGTTAACATAATACTTACTCCTAATAGTTAGATTTTCTTGAGTTCGGTAAGAGTGTAGCACCACCGAAAACAGCATTCAATAAAAATCATTCGACTATTTTCGACCTTTTTCGACCTGGTGTCTGAAAAATGTATTCTCTTTTTCTGAAAAATGGTCTATACTACAGATAAAATAAAATGGAAAGAGGAAAGATCATGAGAGATGATAATTGTATTTTCTGTAAAATAGCAAATGGAGAGATTCCATCAGCAACATTATATGAGGATGAGGAGTTCAGAGTAATTTTGGATCTTGGACCGGCATCAAAAGGACATGCGCTGATCCTTCCGAAGAATCATTACCGCAATCTGTATGATATTGACGAGGCAACAGCTTCAAAAGCAATCTGTCTGGCAAAAAAGATGATTACAAAGATGACGGATGTACTTGGATGTGATGGTTATAATATCGTTCAGAACAACGAAGAGGCAGCTGGACAGACGGTATTCCATTTCCATATGCACTTAATCCCAAGATATAAGAATGACAATGTAGGTCTCGGATGGCATATGGGAGAACTTACAGAAGAAGATAAGAAAGAGATACTTGAAAAATTAAAATAGTACTGGAGAAGATATGTTAACAGAAAATCGCGAATTTAATGAGATTTATGAACAATATAAAAATCTCATTCTAAAAGCGGCATATACTTATTCAGGCAGTTATAGTGTAGCGGAAGATATTACTCAAGACACTTTTCTGAAACTGTATATGGGATATGACAGCATGAAGAAGAAAAATATTTCTTCATGGCTGTTTACAACGGCAAAAAATGCGGCATTAAATTACAGGAAAAAGCATAGCCGGGAGATTTTCGAGATTGATGAGAATTGGGACAGTGAAGAGGATACCGAGAAATATGAAGCACAGGTATACAGTGCAGAGGAACAATTTCTGGAAGATGATCTTCAGAAACAAAGATTAGAGCTTCATGAAAAGATTTTCACCAATTTGATGGAAAAGAATGAAAGATGGTACGATGCCATTGTTCTTGTATATTACATGGAGATGCCTCAGGCAAAAGCAGCAGAATTAATGGGCATTCGACTCGAAGTGCTTCATAGTCTTCTGCACAGAGCAAAGAAATGGATTAAGAAAAAGTACGGAACGGAGTACGAAGAAATGAACCGGGAAGACTAAGAGCAAAACCAAATGTTTACTGTTCAATGTACAAAGAAAAAGTGTATAAGGAACAGTGGTGCCGATAGTTTCCCGGTATCTTTTTGAATACTGTAGTTTTATGAAGATGGTTGCCAGTAGATGAACTATATTATTTTGCGGCAGCTTCCTCAATGAGGCCGATAATAGTAGCAATCGGATCCTGTTGCCCAGAATTATGCATTGCATTTATGAACTGCTCACGGTTTTCGTACAGGTTATGAACTGCATCCAAAAGCGTTGCATTCGTAAGCTGTTCTTCCTCGATTACAAGACTGAATCCCTGACGTTCGAAAGAGTGTGCGTTAAGAATCTGATCGCCACGACTTGCACGGGCAGAAAGCGGAATCAGAAGATTCGGTTTTCTAAGAGCAAGCAGTTCACAGATTGCATTCGCACCGGCACGTGAGATAACAACATCTGCAAGAGCAAAGAGATCACGCAGTTCGTTTTTGATATATTCAAACTGACAGTAGCCTTTGATTTCTTTCAGAGAATCATCAACCTTTCCTTTTCCGCAGAGATGGATGATCTGGAACTCTTTCAGCAGTTCAGGAAGGGCAGCACGTACAGCCTCGTTGACAGCTACAGCACCAAGACTTCCGCCGATTACGAGAATGACAGGTTTTTCATCTGTAAAGCCACACATCTTTCTGGCGGCATCCTTATCACCAGTAAGAAGTTCCTGACGAATCGGAGAACCGGTAAGAACAGCTTTCCCTTCCGGAAGAGCATCTAACGTCTCCGGGAAGTTACAGCAGACTTTGACAGCAGATGGAATTGCAAGTTTATTTGCCAGGCCAGGTGTCATATCAGACTCATGAATAATGACCGGAACTTTGCATCGCTTTCCAGCAAGAACAACTGGAACCGAAACAAAGCCGCCTTTAGAAAAAATAACATCAGGCTTTAAGCTTTTGATTAACTTACGGGCTTCACCAAAGCCTTTGATCACACGGAATGGATCTGTGAAATTCTGCAGACTGAAATAACGGCGCAGCTTTCCAGAAGAAATTCCATGATATGGAATTCCAAAAGGTTCAATCAGTTCCTTTTCAATTCCATTGTAAGAACCTATGTATTGAATATCATAGCCTAATTCTCTAAGCTTTGGAATCAGGGCTATATTCGGAGTGACATGTCCGGCAGTACCGCCGCCGGTCAATATAATTCGCTTCATAAATTAACCTCCAGATTTAGTGTAGAGTGCTACTGTTCGAAGTAAATTGAGAACACTAGCCTTATAGCATCATATTACCCTTATTTGAAAAAATGTCAAGAAAAACGGGACACACAAACTGGAGAGAATAAGGTGAAGAAAATGAAAAAACTGAAAAAATTATCATTGGAAAATGAAATGAAAAAAGAAGCTGAACAGATTGAAAAGAAAGTCCGAGAGGACAGATCTCTGGATGACATTAAAGTGTCTGATGAGATGGAGAAAGAGCTTTTCAATAAGATTCAGGATTACGAATACGACAAGAGGCATAAAAAGGTCGTCCGCAAAAAGAAGAAAAGCAAGCTTGTAATCGGAGCACTGGCAGCAGTGCTGATTCTGGTGTGCGGAAGTGTGATGACCAGTGTGGGGAGTAAGTCGTATTGGAAGACGTTGTGGAATAAAGAGGCAGGGGATGAGACTTTGTCTTATGTAGATGTTGAGAATATGGAGACGATGGAGTCTGAGGATATAGATGAGATTGAAGTTGACAAAGAGATTACAAAAGTGATGGGTACATCATTGGTAAAAATGCAGTATAAGCCTAAAAATATGATTTTAAAGAAATACAGTGTTGATAGCGAACAAAGGAGAGCAACACTATTGTTTCAATATGGAGATCAGGTGATTCGCTATACGATGTATACAAATTCCAAAGATTCTTCTCTGGGACAAAAAACAGTTGATAATCTAACAAATGAGTATGAAATCGAAAATGGGGGGAAGAAAATTCAAATAAAGGAATATGAAGTGAAGAATAAAAAAGAAAAAAGGTACATAGCAGAATTTGAATGTAAAGATATTCAATATCAGTTGAAAGGTATTATGGAAAAGGAGGAGTTTGACAAAATTATAAAAAATTTATTTTTTATGTAAAAATGCGTAAGTTTTTTGTAGCTCAGTTGTTTACTTATCAGAAGACAATAATAAAAAGAGGGGGAAGATAGTTTATGATAAGTAAGAAAATAATTTCGATTGTAGCAAGTGCCATGATATTTTGTTTTATGGTATGTACATCAGTGACGGGGGTTAAAGCAGATGATAGTGAAGTTAAAGTTGTTGACGGATCTTATTTAACTTCAGCGGATTCATCAACAGGCTATACGCCAAAGAGTGATGAACGTGGCGAACATCTGATGGATGGGGAATGTTCAATTACAAAAGCAGGAACAAAGCGAATTTATACTTATGGAGCTACAACAGCAAATCATACAGTTGATGCGTTGGCAGTTATTGTTTATGTGGATCAGTATAATGAGAAAGATGGGAAGTGGCATCAGATTGATGCATTTTCCAAAAAAGTAGAGAATGATTATTATGTAGCAACATCAAAATCCATTCAAGTTGACAGAGGATATTACTATCGAGTTCATGCTTCTCACATTGTACGTATGGCAGGTTCTCCAGATGAAGAAACTTTCTCTGTAACCAACGGCATCCTAGTCCCATAAGCATCTTTCTCCCACATCGACGGCAGAAGATGCAGCCCGTGGGCTGGCCTAACAGCCGCTGCGCGGTGGTTCGCTCGGACACTCACAAATTAGATTCTAATAGATAAAAGTGAGAGCCTTGTTCCTTGATACACCACAATTAAATAAATGAGCATATAATCACCAAAAGCGGCTGTTAATCAGTCCATGGACTAGTAGGGCAGAAGGGAAGGATTGAATCAAGAGTAGCGATCCTTCCCTATTAGTTTGCCATTTTTTAACTATTTTCCTGTTACTTCTTTCAGTGCCTGAGCAAGCTGATCCGGGCAGGAAGTTTTCTTGAATCCACACTGGATTCCTTCCAGGCGTGAGATGGCCTCATCTACATCCATTCCTTCAACCAGATGGGAAATTCCCTGCAGGTTACCGTTACATCCGCCAACGAAGGAAACATTATGAATCTTGTTATCTTCGATATCAAAGTGAATGCTCTGGGAACAGACACCTTTTGTTCTATAATCCATATCTAGATATCCTTTCTTTTAAATTTTTAGATCTTTTAGTTACCTTTTGAATTATAGCAAATCAAATATAAAAAAACAATTTTTCTTTTCACATCTTTCAGCATAATTTCCCTCAATACGACAATTTTGATTTTTGCTGTAGAAATCTGTAGAACGATTTATGCGGACAGAATATAAAATCAGGTTTATAATATCTACAAACGTAACGAAGGGGAGGCCCGAACAGTTACGCGCAATATTTTTAAAACCAGGAGGGGTTGCTATGTTAAGAGAACTGGCAGTGAACACAAGAGTCATCTATTATCTGATGGCACTTCTGGGCATGATCGGAGTGCTGGCAAAAGCAGTGAATCAGCAGACATTGAATCAGATGCTGAAGGCGGCAGGGAATATGTCCAAGAGTACACACCGACTGATAAAACTCGTAAGAGCAAAATACGAACATGCATGTATGGTGCATGACAGTGTAGAGAATACGAATGCATTTGTGGAGAAATATATTTATGAATATAGAGGATTTTTGTTTGGGATTCATACCTGGAGACAGATGGAATTGCTGACGGTGTGGTTTGTTGGAATTCTTGCAGCTCTTGGTGCATTCGAATGTTATATTACTTATGGATTTTCAGATGCGGCGTATCAATATATAGAAACAGGATTAGCGGAGATGGTACTCCTTTTTGTTATCAGTCATCTTTCGGACGAACAGTACAAGCTTAATGCTGTCAGGATGTATATGGTGGATTATCTTGAGAATAATTGTGCATTTCACGTAAAGAGACAGCGGACTGCGGATAGAGAAGAATTGAATGTGATCGCTGCAGAGAATACCGGAAAGCAGGAGTGGGAAGAAAAGAAAGGGGAAAGAGAGATTCACAGAGAAGACAACGTACAGAATGGAAATAAAACAAAAGCAGAGAGGACGGAGCTGCCGATTAATATCGAGGGAGAACCAAGAGCGGTAGAGCCGGCAAGGAATCCGAAAGGAAATTCAGAGAGAGACGTAGATAGAGATTCGGAGCGAGATTCAGGAAGAAATGCAGAAAGAGAAGCGGCGATTCGTCAGATTCTGGAAGAATTTTTAACATAACGAAAACTAAAATTTCTTGAGCAGCATTTGTAAATAAGGTATAATAAAAAGCAGTTGGTAGCCGCCGGTCATGGAATATCAGGAATGGCGGCAGGGAAAGAAGAACCAACTGCTTTTTTAGGGCTTATAAACAAGAAAAGAAAGTAACTGATTAAGACAGGTGCAAAGAGTAATAGGAGGAGTTGCTATGTTAAGAATAGGAATGTTGACCAGCGGTGGAGACTGCCAGGCACTTAACGCAGCAATGCGCGGTGTTGTAAAAGGAATTTGCAACAAGCGCAAAGATGTAGAAATCTATGGATTTAAAGATGGATACAAAGGTCTGATCTATTCGGATTTCAATATGTTGACATCAAAGGATTTCTCGGGAATTCTGACACAGGGTGGAACAATTCTTGGTACATCCCGTCAGCCGTTCAAACTGATGCGTGTGCCGGATAAGGATGGAATAGACAAGGTGGAGGCAATGAAGCACACATATCATAAGCTTCATCTGGATTGTCTCGTTATTCTTGGAGGAAATGGAACTCATAAGACAGCAAATCTTCTTCGTGAGGAAGGACTCAATGTAGTGACACTGCCGAAGACGATCGATAACGATCTGTGGGGAACAGACATGACATTTGGATTCCAGAGTGCAGTTGATATCGCAACAGATACGATTGACAGAATCCATACGACAGCAACTTCCCACAGTCGTGTATTTATTATCGAGGTTATGGGTCACAAAGTAGGTCATGTAACTCTGCATGCCGGAATTGCAGGCGGAGCAGACATAATTCTTCTTCCGGAGATCCCATATGATATTAAAGCAATCAAGAATGTGATCGACAAACGTACACAGGCAGGTAAGAGATTTACAATTCTTGCTGTTGCAGAGGGTGCGATTTCCAAAGAAGATGCAAAACTGAAAAAGAAAGAATACAAAGAGAAGCTGGCAAACAGAAAATATCCTTCTATCGCTTACGAACTGGCAGAACAGATTGAAAAAGAGACAGACAAGGAAGTTCGTATCACAGTTCCTGGACATACACAGAGAGGTGGCACACCTTGTTCTTATGACCGCGTATTTGCAACAAGAGTCGGAGCGAAGGCAGCAGAATTGATCCTGAATGAAGAATACGGATATATGGTAGCCATGAGAAATGGTGAGACAGTGAAAGTTCCGTTGGAAGAGGTTGCAGGAAAGCTGAAATATGTTGATCCGAACTGTGGTCTGATCAAAGAAGCGAGAACAATCGGTATCAGCTTCGGAGACGAGGTGTAATTCATGTCATATACGGCGCTATACAGAAAGTTCCGTCCTTCTGAATTCGAAGATGTAAAAGGACAGGATCATATTGTTACAACGCTTCAGAACCAGATTAAGGCGAACAGGATCGGACATGCGTATCTGTTTTGCGGAACGCGAGGAACCGGTAAGACAACGGTTGCGAAGATTTTTGCAAAGGCAGTCAATTGCGAGCATCCGGTAGACGGAAGTCCCTGCGGGGAATGTACCATGTGCAAAAATATTGCAGCCGGTACTTCCATGAACGTCATTGAGATCGATGCGGCTTCCAACAATGGTGTGGACAATATCCGTGAGATCAGGGAAGAGGTATCCTACCGTCCGACGGAGGGAAGATATAAGGTGTATATCATCGATGAGGTGCATATGCTTTCAATAGGTGCATTTAATGCTCTGTTAAAGACTTTGGAGGAACCCCCGGAATATGTAATTTTTATTCTTGCAACGACAGAGGCACATAAGAT
>OHEM01000331.1_pt1 | contig 21334 bp, 26 predicted proteins | sample 1567281 | NCBI WGS metagenome assembly OHEM01 (sample SAMEA3879537, study PRJEB24766) | human gut metagenome | biome: human-associated habitat; feature: feces | place: USA | collected 1985/1987
TTTTACCAGACTGGATTCCCACCAGTTATATATTTGGCACCGAACTGGCGCACACTCCTTTTCTTTATTATACACATTAATTGCTTGCGTTCGCAAGCAATTAATATTGTTATTGTAATATATAGTATAAATTTTCACAAACATGTCTTATTATATTAGTTAATTCAGCTAAAAAATGTCAAAAAAAGAAATCCTGAAACCATATTGAAATACATGATTATCGGATTCTTTTTTCTATACTTGAAATCAGCACTCGATTGCGACTTTAATTACACCATCTCTTTTATTTTCAAATAAATCATACCCTTGGGCAATTTTACTAAGAGGATACGTATGTGTAATCAAAGGTTCTGTATTGATCTTACCTTGTGCAATTAATTGTAAAGTCTTTTCACAATCACAACCATCAACACCACCTGTTTTGAAGATCAAGTTTTTTCCATACATGTCTGGAAGTGGTAAAACTTGTGGTGCATCATATAAAGCGACTATTGTCACAATTGCATTTGGTCTTGCACATTGCCATGCAAGCTGAAAAGTAGAGGGTACACCCGCAACTTCAAGAACAACATCTGCACCACCATGATCACTATTTTCTAGTACAAAGTTTTTGCATTCTTCTGGAGTTACTGTCAAAACTTCTGGATAATGTTCATGGATAAATTCAATGCGATGTTCATCTTTTTCACACATGATTATTCGTTTTGGCTTTTGAAGCATCACACACAATAAAGTACAAATACCTGTAGGACCTGCACCAATAATCAATACAGTATCCTCTTCTTTGATTTCAGAAATACGAGTTGCCCAATATCCTGTAGCTAGTACATCCCCTACAAACAAAGCTTGTCGATCACTAACTTGTTCAGGAATCTTATTTAACCCCTGATCTGCAAAAGGAACACGCACATATTCAGCTTGTCCACCATCAATACGACAGCCAAGAGCCCATCCTCCATTATCGTCAGTACAGTTGTTTACATAGCCGTTTTGGCAGAAAAAACATTCTCCACAAAAAGTTTCTACATTCACCGTTACACGATCGCCAGGCTTTACATGAGTCACTTTACTTCCAACTTGTTCTACAATACCAACCATTTCATGACCAACAGTAATACCAGGCACGGCACGAGGAACACTTCCATGTTTAATATGCAGATCACTTGAACAAATGCTCGCAAGTGTTACTTTGACAATCGCATCCCTTTCATGAAGAAGGATTGGTTTTGGTTTTTCTATCAATTCGAATTTTCCTTTTTCCAAATACGTATATGCCAACATATGTTTTTACTCCTTTTCTATTCTTTCTGATCATAATCAATTCTTTCAATCTTGAAATGACAGATCTTGTTCTATCCGACCAGTAGGTAATCATTTCATTTTCCTTTTTCATCCAGCCTTTCATAATGGAACCACGTTGTAATCCGGTATAAATATAGCGTGAAATCGCATCCCATGCCTCGGAACAGAATGGCATTTTCGGACCGCCTACAACGGTATCTGCATCACCACTATAACTAATCCTGCGATAAAGAGTCCTATATTTAATCAACAATCGTCTTATAATAATTACCGAAGTCTGCCAATGCATCAATGATCGGCATCATTTCTTTTCCAAGGTCTGTAAGTCCATAATAAACTTTTGGTGGATTCTCATGATAATCATTTCTATACACAAGACCATCATCTATCATTTGTCTCAGACTATCAGTTAGTACTTTTTGAGAAATTCCTTCTAAATCTCTCTGAAGTTCATTGAATCTCCATGGACGCATTCTTAAGTTTCTTATTATCAATAACTTCCATTTACCACCTATCAAGGATACTGATGTTGCTACAGGACATGCTGGAAGCTCTTCTTTTGTCTTCATGTGCAGTCACCTCATTTCATATACATTATGGCACATTCATTTTATTGTGTACAGTAACAAAAAGGTGCGTACTATTTTTTGAGTGCGTAAATGATTATACTATAATCAAGCAACAAGGTTGCGAATAGTAATGGAGGTAATTAAAATGTCAAACTACACAAAAACCAATGTTGGTAATGAAGGTCGTGCAGAACTTCATGAAACACTTTCTTTAACGGGAGCTGAAGTAAGTATTAATTCTCTACCTGCTGGTGCAAGCGTTCCTTTTGTTCATTCTCATAAAAATAATGAAGAAATCTATGGAGTTATTGCCGGAAAAGGAACGGCTATCATTGATAGGGATACTATCGAAATTACTGCTGGTGACTGGTTAAAAATCAGCCCTACAGCAAAACGTCAATTCTTTGCTGCAAGTGATTCAAGTATCACTTATATTTGCATTCAGGTGAAAGAAAACTCACTTGATGGATTCACAGCTGATGATGCGATCATTTATTAAAAATATTGCATAACTGCATGAAACCCTCCAAGCTTTAATGGCCCGGAGGGTATTTATGATTCAATGCTGCTTTTCAAAATTTAGCAATTCTTGTTATTTACAAAGATTAAGAAGTACAAACTGGCGGTTATCTCTTCTTTAACCATTCTTCCTTCGTCAATGCATTGACATGGCCGGTTCGTTTCTCATGCATCAAAGGGACATCAATGTCTTCACTCGTCCACTGATACTTAAAACCGACCTTTTCTTGAACCCGCTTCGATTTGATGTTGCCTTCATAATATCCGCACCAAACTTTATTCATACCGATATCTTCGAAGGCGTGACGAAGAAGCTCATTTGCGGCTTCCGGCATCAGTCCTTGCCCCCAGAAAGGTTTTCCAATCCAGTAACCAAGTTCGCATTCATCGTCTTTTTCGGTCATATCGGTATGACCATTTAGTTTCAGTTCAATAGCGCCAATAACCTTTCCATCTTCTTTTAGGCAGATTGCATACGCCTCTTTGCCATTTAAGACATTTTTAATTACATCTTTGCTTTCATCTAAACTCTGATGTGGCGGCCATCCAGCAATCGGTCCCACATTTGGATTACTTGCATATTTATACAAATCCTCTGCATCACTTTCTTCCCAGCGGCGCAGAATTAATCTTTTTGTTTCAAGTATCATACTTCGTTATTCTTCTTTCTCCTTTTTCTTTCACTTGCTTCATAAACTTAAAATCGGTGAACTTAAATGTGTCCTCAACGGTAACTTTGAAAACTTAGCGACATCCATTGCAAGTTAAGTGATGGATCATACTTGTCATTCTCTAAATGTACAAACGTTTCTCTTCTTTCATTCACTAATTCTGCCTGTTTCATTCCCGTTTTTTTGATTATTGTTGCAAGTGTCATTTCATCCCTCTTTGTATCCATATAACAAAACAAGAGCATTCGTAAAATAGACATCAGTATCAGTACACCCATTAGCATATATCCAATTACTTCCGGGAATATTACAAATTAAGTTGAGTTGCCGGATTTCACCGTCTCAACATGAGATTTTTAGGCTATTTTCAAAGCACATTCCAAATCCCAATATATCCTTTATTTATGCACCTTAAGAACAAAATGACATCATCTGTATTAAACTGATTAAGCTATTTGCATAACTCCCACTTATTGAAGTAATCCCATAATTCATCTACGTATTCCGATTTGGAAATATTATCTGCCCTGCATTTTATTAACTCAAACAACCTATTCGATGTTGAAATATCTATGTTATTGCTGAATTGTATAACAGTGTATTCTTCATCTACATATGCTCCATCTAAATGATGGATTTTTACAAAACTTTTAAACGTATCTATATTCTTAAAATATGACGAATATAAGCATTTATATTCGTCAAAATTTGCTTTAAGCAACGAAAGAAATCTATCCATAAAATCTTGTATATCGTACTTTTTGCTTGTCTTAGTCCAATCATTATTGGATGTTCTGCCTATTTCCATAGGTAATAACCAAAAATTTGCTAGACAATGATATTTGTCTCTTAATCCTGGCAGCTTGCTTGCACTTGTCATTGTGTCTCCGGCAAATTCTTTATCTACAAAATTACCAGCCTCATCAACTATTTTTTTGCCATTTAACAATGGTGCATATATTATTTCATAAAAACCACAAGCAAAGTCTGACATATCACAGTCGGATTTAAATGGATATCTAAATTTCTTTCCAGTAATTTTATCCGGGTATTGTGACCAATATGTTTCTGTGGATATAATATGATTTCTCTGTTTACTTATATTCACTTTTCTATTACTCTCAAAGCCACAATGTTTTTCGCAATTTATTGGCATAAGCAATACTTCATATACCTGCTTACATTTTATATTGTCTTTCATCAATTACCACCTTACTTTGAATTGTATTTGTTGCTTTTTCTTTTCATTCCATCATCTGTTAATTCAACATTACTGCGTTTTAGCTTTTCTTTTTGAACAACATCGAACATTTCTTTTGAAATAATTGCCGGATGAGAATTGTTCAATTTATAAATCTGACCTTCTTCACCACCTACATTAACAACCGAAACACCTATGTATTTTTCATTTCTCAGCATTTCTTCTATAGAGCGTTTTGGCCAGTTCTCTTTTCATGCAGGAGATTTGATACTCCTCTCTTTGAGTTCCTTAACAATACCTAATATGCTTTTACCACCAAGATACAAATCAAAAATCAGCTTAACAACTTCTGCCTGTTCTTTATTGATTACAAGCTCACCATTTTTATCTTTATCATATCCGTAGCATTTTTTCGATAAAAGCCTAAGCTGCCATTCTTGGCTCTTTGTTTGATACCTCATTTAATATTAGCACTTCGTGTTTCATTCTCAGACTGGGTGCAAGCTTCAATGGTTGATATCAATAATGAACTTCCCACTGTTAATTTATCCAGTTCTACTTGCTTAAAAATAATTCGCACTTATGACTCTCTTAAAGTATTTATTGCGTCAAGCACCTCGGCAGTATCTCTTCCAAGTCTACTGATGCTTTTTACTACAACTATATCCGTAAGTCCTACTTTACATTCTTCTATCATTTGATGAAAGGCAGGACGAACAGAATCTTTTTTAGCAGATGCAATGTCTATATGAATATCGACCAGTTTCCAGTTGTTATGCCCGGATACAAATTTTGTCAGTCCAGAAACTTGTGCTTTAAGGCTCTCAAGCTGATCCATAGTGTTAGAACTTACACGAGCATATAGAGGACAACGTGTTTCATAGGCTCATTTGTATTAGCCGGAATCAATCTCACTTTACCAGGCATAAACACCTCTTCTTTCTGAAATAGCCTAATTATGATTCGATATATCTTTGAATGATTATTAGCCTATTTCTACTTTCACTTTTCCATAAATCACAAGTAAACACTTCTGTATAATCGACCCAATCTCAATAGTTCAGTCTATCCAACTGTAAAAACGTCAAGGTTTTATGCACTTTTGCAGGCATATTTCGTAGTCTAATTTTCAATTCTAAAAATCTCTAAAAGTCCCTTATTTCAAGCCTTTTTCACACTTTTACTTGTGTACTTTAGTCAACAGAACCACGCTCTCCACATGCGTGTCATTTTAAGACATATCCCCACAAATCAACAGAAAAAATATAATTATCTTTATAATATGAATAGCAGTAATCAATAACCTACTACATTTATCCTTAATGTTTAATCAAAAAATCTGACTTATTCTCTTCATAACTCTTAAGAATACTTATAAAATGATTGCTTTTAATTGCATCGTAGTTATTCATTTTCTTTAATTCTAAATAATTTTTCTTCGCAATTTCCATGCTGGTATGGCTTATGTAACATGCTGCATATTCACTAATAGATGGAACAGCCCAAAGATATTTCTCTGATTTTACTACTTTGTTATCTTCATCATATATAATCGATAATGTTAAGTAATAAATCGTAACCATACGCGTTTCTGCTATAGAACTTGCAAGCTTCACCTGAAATCTATCGACTTCATTTGCACCTATACTTTGTGAAACATTAAATACTTGTTGTTTCTCTTTCCCTAAAACCACATCATAAGTATGAGAGGATTCTACCAATTGATAATGGGTCATTTGCGGATTGATCATATTATAGTAATCTAATATATCGAATGATATCTCTTTTATATAGGCTACTTGGTCTCCAATGTTTCTCAATTTTATATCAACAATAAATTCTTTATCTTCATTTAAAGAGATATCTACTATTTTTATATTTGATTGTTGTTTTTCTTCTGTAAGATTTGTAATTTGAAGAATGTTTCCATCCCCGATAACATTTTTATCTCCACTAACATTAAGATTTCCCTCACCACCTTTAGGATTTTTTGTTTTTAATATTGCAAAGAAAGCTGATATAATAGCTATACCTAAGCCACTAAATATCCATTCTTTATTACATATAATCCATTCTACCATGTAAATATTCTCCTTTGTTTTTTTATTTACCAGCTTTTCTCTACAACCGTCCTATTTATCTGATATTTTAAAATACAACATCCATTCCGTTTGTGTAATAGACTACTGCATAAACAACATTTAATACAGCATAGGAGGTTTCCCTTTGTTATCCACAACTTTTCTGACATAACCTCCCCACTTTTGAATTATTTGTATCCACTCTTTAGATTTAAAATAATCATCTAAATTGCAATTCAAATCGAATTCTGGCATATACATCCCAAGAACACCCTTTTCGAATATTCCTTCTGTAATAACCCCTTTCTCTCTCAGTATTAAAACAGGCAATCCCAATTGGAAAGCCATAGCCGGTTCAATTTGACAATATGGACTAGTTAACCATTTATTTGATAAATCATACTCCTCCTCGCCAATATCACTAATCGGTTTCCCTGTTCCTTGTTTAATTAAACTTCTTCTAAACGCTATTGTTACTAATCCATTTGATTCTAACATCAACCTTCTTATTGCTGTTAATGGCGCATCCATATCATAATCTGTCACCCCTAACGTTCTTGGTTGTAACGCTCTTTCTTCAAAATAATGAATTATTCTTTCAATAAATTCTTCTTGCCTTTTTTTAAATGGTCTTGGATAACTCAAAAAGATAGAACTACTCATTAAATCTCCTCCATAATTTCAAAATATCTTAATGCATCCTTTATCGCTTCCACTTTCTCCGCTGTCGGATGCTTCCTCGGCTGTTTCAATTCTTCTACCGCATTAGGAGCATCATACATTGGCAAGCCTAAATCTCTCTTTACCTCTGCGATATATGCGGTATGTACCTTGAAGCTGTATTTTGCTTCTATGTACTCCTTTATCATTTTGTAGGTCACTCGTTCCTTGGGCTTGTACTCTTCGGCTCTTTTAACGATATTATCAAGCGGAACTTTTCCCTCACCCTCACCAAACTCAACTTTTACGTTGATATGTCCGTCTGGCTTTTTGTGGGAAAGCAGTACTACAGTCTCCACATGGCTAGTAACAGGAAATGTTTCTATATATACATCTCCTACTTGAATGTTTCAATGAATGTATGCTTACCATGATTCGATTCATAAACACGAATCTCACAATTTTTAGGCTTTGGTCTCCACTTAATACCGTTTTTACGATCTTCTAGATAACCACATAAAGAACGAATGATACCACCATGGCATACAATCAATACATTCTCATAATTCTGCTTTTCAAGTTCCTTTAAAAAAGATTGACTTCGTTTGACCATACTTTTGACAGATTCAACCGACTTAGGATTTGGCAACAATTCAGGAAAAGCCCAATAGGAAGTCATTTTTAATCCTAATTTAAAGTAGTTACGAAGCTCGTAATCCCCAAAATCCACTTCAATAATACGAGAATCAATCTTTACATCCTTTTGATCTACATTGCCAATAATCGACGCTGTCTGAATCGCTCTTTGTAGAGGACTTGCATATACCGCATCAAAATGAATATCTTCAATCTTTTTTCTGGCCTCTTTCGCTTGTTGAATTCCCGTCTCATTTAAAGGTTCATCTGTAAGTCCCTGCATTAATTTTTGTTTATTTAAAGCCGTCTGGCCATGTCTAGTAATCCAAATCTTCATTCAATCATTCCCTCAATCAAAGTCTCTACGAGCATATAAGACTTTTCCAATAACCTTTACCGGAAGTTCTTCCACTTCTTCAGACGTAAAAACCTTTGTGTCAATCTTAGGATTTGCGGCTTCTAAAATCATTAAACCCTTTTTATATAAAACACGCTTCAATGTCGCTTCCTCACCCACAAGTACAATCGCAATACTTCCAGATTCCACTTCATTTGTCTGTTTCACAAAGACAAGATCCCCCTCATAGATATGAGCGTTGATCATAGAGTCTCCACGCACACGTAAAAAGTAATCGCCTTTTTTTCCATCATGACGATTTAATTCAATATACCCCTCAATATCTTCCATTGGAAAACCATCATATCCGGCTTTTACACTGCCAACGATTGGTTTGATTCTTTCTTCCTCATCCAAAATACTTTTGACATCACAATCCAGCATATCGGATAGTTTCTTTAATGTATTGGCCTTTAAATGTGTGCTTTCACCCTTTAACCAACGAAAATATGTAGCACGCCCAATTCCTATTCTTTTAGCCGCCTCATCATGTTTAATGTTATTTTCAATCTCATATTGTAGTAATAATTGTCTTAACTGCATAGTTACACCACCTTTATCTATATAGTATCAAAAAATAAATAAAATACCAGTGAAAATTTATTAACTTTTTAAGAAAGTCTCAAATCTATCTTGAATTTTTATTTATTTTTAACTATGATTTTATACGAACGATATGGGGTGTGGAGGTATTTATGCAAAAAACATATTTATGTATTGATTTAAAATCCTTTTATGCATCCGTTGAATGTGTTGAACTCGGCCTTGATCCATTCAAAGTCAATCTTGTAGTGGCCGATCCTACACGAGGTGGTGGTGCCATTACGCTTGCTGCAACACCAGCCATTAAGAAATTAGGCGTATCGAGTCGTGGTCGTATTTTTGAAATTGATCCAAAAATCGAATATATGATGGCTCCACCTAGAATGCACTTGTATATGGAATATAGCTGCAAAGTTTATAAAGTCTTCTTGGAATTTATTGCCAAAGAAGATATTCATGTCTATTCCATTGATGAATCATTTTTAGATATCACAAGCTATTTAAAGCTTTATCAAGTCAACGCTAAAGAATTGGCAAAAAAAATATTAGATCGAATCTATGAAAAAACAGGTCTTACAGCTACTGTGGGGATTGGAACCAATTTGTATCTCGCTAAGATTGCGATGGATATATCCGCCAAACACAATGCCGATCGCATGGCCTATTTAAATGAAGACTTATATCGCCAAACATTATGGCATCATGTTCCATTAACAGATTTTTGGATGCTTGGAAATGGAACGGAAAGAAGATTACACAAATTAGGTATCTATGACATGTACGACTTGTGTCAATTTCCTATTGAAATATTATATAAAGAATTTGGTGTGAATGCCGAATACATCATTGACCATGCTTGGGGCAAAGAGCCTACGACCATTCAAGACATTAAAAATTATAAATCGAAACAACATTCTATATCCAATTCCCAAATTCTTTTTGAGGATTATTCCTACCGAAATGCCTTTGTGGTTATGAAAGAAATGGTGGATCAAAATGTATTGACATTAACCGAGAAACATTTAGTGACTAAACAAATTTCTCTTATGATTGGCTACTCCAAAGATTGTATCAAACCAAGCTGTGGCTCATGTAAGATTACCAACTGTACAAACTCCTATTCCATCTTATTAGAAGAATTCAAACAACTCTATATTCGCATTGTGAATCCAAACTATCCCATTCGACAGATTGCGATTGGTTTTCAAGACGTGAAAGATGAATATTATTATGAGAATTATGATTTATTTACAGATGCAGAAAAAGTAGAACGAGAAAAAAAGCTACAGGAAACCTTAGTTCAAATCAAGCATCGCTATGGCAAGAATGCCATCTTAAAAGGGATGAACGCCTTAGACTTTGCGACCGCTAAAAAACGAAATACATTAATTGGTGGCCACAACGCATATTAGAGGAGTTTTCACTCCTCTAATTGTATGTAGCTAATTTGTTTCAGGTTGATCTTTGTCTTTACGATTTGAAGTATTTGCGTATCCAGATTGATTTTAGAAACTACGCCTGTGATTCTTTTATAATTGATACGATCATAATACTCAATCGAAACCATCATACCTTTTTGAATCTGGTGGACTCTTTCGTCTAAGATTTCATAATCATCCTGCGATAAAATTCTTGGGCTGACAATTTCTACTTCACATTCTTGAATCATTTCTTTAAAGCCTTTTAAAGAATCAAAGCTCTGAAAGATCTGAGCCCGATTTTCTTTTTTCTTATGTATTAAATCCATGTGTATCACATCCTTATAGGGATATCATACGTATTTATTATATAAATTCAAGATAGATTTGAGACTTTCTTTAGAAATTTTCTAAAATGTATTTTTGTGTGTTCAAACACTTTCTTAAACGTACTTGCGTATTATCTTCATTGGTATCCGCTTGTTTAAAATGATTTGAACTTGCCAATCGAGAATAGTAGGCATCAAGATAATCTTGTAGTTCCATATACTTATCTGTATCTAGATTCAATTCAAAACCTTCGTGCGTTGCCTTGAAATCATTCATTTTATCCAATTCAGCTAGTAAGCCATCAATAATTTCTAAAGTTAATTCATCTTTTTTAGCTGCCTTTAAATATTGGTTTAAACGCTTTTTAAAGACCATTGTATTAAATGTACCATCCTCTTTCATCTTCTCTACTTTCTTTTTAAAGAAGTAAGATCCAACAGCTAAAGAAGCTGTTGTCGTTAATAACGCTATAAATTTGATTTTTTGTTTTTTTGTCATAATTAAAACCTCGATTCATCTATTTACATTTTACTTTAAAATGAAAAAACATTCCACTAAGGAATGTTAGAATCGAAGCATCTGCATGAAGGTCGTGACCATCATCGAAAAAACGATGAACGCCACAACTAATATAATAATGAAACTGCGTAATCTTTTTTTCACATGAGCCTCCTATAGAAAGTTGAATTTCTTTTTATCTCTTTATCAACTCGATTTGCATCGATCTCTTCTGTAAGTGTTGGTTTATCACCAAATAGATTGGTCCCTAAACCAAGCTTATCGCCTTTAATCTTGTATCCTAAAGCTGTTAATATTGTAGGATAAAAATCCATGGTCGTAAAGTCACGGTTTTTTTCTTTTTTAGGTTTCACTCTAGAATGAATAAACGCATTCCACACTCGACGATCATAGTTAGATGCATATGTATCATGAATATATTCAGCCGCCATACTTGTATGATCACCCTGAATGACTATAACAGTATCTTTATAGAAATCTTGTTTCTTTAACCATTCCATAAAATCTTTTAGATTTTCATCTGTATGATAAATCGAATTCGATAAGGATTCTTTGAATACATTCTTACAATTTTTTGATTGATACCCATAAGGATGGTGCGTATCGACTGTCAACATTTCGAAATCGAATGGTTTGGATGATTTTGATAAACTTAAGATTTTCTCTTTCGCAAATTCAAATAATTTATCATCCTCAAACCCCCAGAATTCATGATAATCCTTGTCAAGAATTCCTTCTTTCTTTAAAGAAACGGTATCTTGAATATCATAATGACCATGTTGATCAAAATAGCTTCTTCTTCCACCAAATGTCGCATCCGAACCAATCATAAAGACACGATGATATCCATCTTTTTCTAGAATATCCCCTAGTGTATTAACACCCGGCATAAATGGAACTTTGTCCTTACAAAATTTATGTTTTAAACTAAAAATTAAAGGAAGACCCGACGTACTCGCAACAATACCTCCCGTTGTCCAACCCGTTCCTGTTAAGACTCTAGCTCCACCAATTTTCTCATTTTGCGAAAAAGAAACGGAGTCTTTTGTAAGCTGAGTCAGATAAGGCAATAAATCTTCGTCGGCATTACCTCCATCTTCTTTTGTGGCATATGTTGTTTCCATCGATTCTAGATAGATATGAATAAAATTCATCTTCTTTTCAGGTGAAATAACTTCAGATTCAACATAGTATTTATCAAAGAAATCCGTCTTCTTAAATTGGTTAAAAACATATGAAAAAAAATGAATTTGACAAAGACCATATATACAACAAAGTAAAAGAATAAGTTTGGCTATATTTATAGGAATCCAACTAAAAATGAGGCCAAAAATTAAACCAGGAAGTAAACATTTTTTCATCCATCCAAAAATAAATTGCGTATTGGTACCTTCCAAAGGAACTTTAATGTGGTATACAATTTGTTCAAAACTCGATAAACCAAAATAAGAATAGGCCCACTTACTTGAAATAGCTAATGTAAAGCCTAATGTCACAATAAATAAGCTCATGATCCATCCTTTCTAAAGACAAAAATAGGTCATATGACCTATTTGTTGCACTTATTCTTTAAAGTCTGGCTTGGACGAAACTTTGGAAGTTTTGTAGCCGGAATCATCATTCTTTCCTTTGTGACAGGATTAATTCCCATTCTTGATTTACGATCAAAAATTTCAAACTTACCAAAAGCTGTGATATCTACATGACCATCACTTGCCAAGGCATCACTCATTTCATTAAAAATTAAGTCTACCGCAAATGCTGCGTCTTTTTTAGACAAATTTAAATTGATAGATAAAGCCTGTGTTAAAGACTCTTTATTTACATACTTTCCCATATTAAAATTCCTTCTTTAAATCTCTAATCATTAAATCTTGTGCACATTCACTTGGAAGTTTTCCATTGAATAAAATTTGGTAAACTTCTTCACAAATTGGCATATCAATACCATTTTCTTTCGCAACACGATGAACAATTTTTGCGGTACGAACACCTTCTACCGTTTTTGTGTTGTTCTTAAAGAAGTTTTCAACCGAATTCTCTTTTCCAATTTGGTAACCCGCTTCAAAGTTACGAGAATGTACACTCGTACAAGTTACAATCAAGTCTCCAATTCCAGTTAGACCCATGAATGTTTTTTGTTGCCCACCAAAATGAACACCATAACGAATCATTTCCTGTAAACCACGCGTAATCAAGGCTGCACGCGTATTATCTTGATAGCCTAAACCAGATAAGATACCGGATGCGATAGCCATAACGTTTTTAATGGCTACACCAAGTTCAGAACCAATCTCATCATTTCCTGTATAAATACGTAGGTATTGATTTGAGAATAAGTTTTGAACGGTTACGGCATCCTCGTTGTTTAAACTGATCGCATCAATTGTAGTTAATAAACGAATGACAACTTCTTCGGCATGACTTGGACCAATTAAACTTACGACGGAACTTAATTTATCTTCATCAATACAGCGACGAATAACTTCAGACATTCTTTCATTTGTTTCTGGGTGGAATCCCTTAGAAACGTTGATGATAATTGTCTTTTTATCTAATATATCATTGATTTGGTGACAAATTGGATCAATTGCGATTGTTGGTACTGCCAACAATACAATATCGGCTCCTTTGACACATTGAATATCTGTTGTTGCCTTTAATTCTGGATTTAATTCAACATCTCCAAAATACTTTGAGTTTTTATGATTTTCATTAATATCATTAACTTCAGCTTCTGCAACACCATACACTAAAACTTCTTGATGATTATCTTGTAATACTTGAGCTAAAGCTGTTCCCCAGCTTCCACTACCAATCACAACTGTACGCATATTTAACTCCTTACTATGAGCGTTTACGAGCCAAAATCTTAATTGGAGTTCCCGTAAAGCCAAATGCTTCTCTTAATTTATTTTCAATATAACGAGCATAACTAAAATGCAATAATTCTGGATCATTGACAAATAAGACAATTGTCGGTGGCTCAACCGCAACTTGGCTCGCATAATAAATCTTTAATTGTTTTCCCAAGTGAGGTTTTGCCGGATTCATCATCTGTGCATCCAAAATGACATCATTTAATACATTGGTTGGAATACGCAATGTACATGCATCATGCACTTGATCAATCAAAGGAATCAATTGATTCACTTTACTTCCTGTAAGCGCAGAAGTAAACGCAATTGGTGCATAATTCAAATACAAGAATTGAGCACGAATTTCCTTTTCAATCTTTGACATGGTCTTCTCATCTTTTTCAACTGTATCCCACTTATTGTAGACAATGATAACACCTTTACCAGCATCATGCGCAAGACCAGCCACATGCTTATCTTGATCACGAATACCCTTTTCACCATCAATCAAGAATAACACGACATTACTACGATCAATTGCACTTAAAGCACGTAAGATCGAATATTTTTCAATATTCTCATAGATTTTACCTTTTTTACGAATACCTGCCGTATCAATGATCATATATTCTTTATCATCGACAAAGAATGGCGTATCAATCGCATCACGCGTAGTACCTTCTACATTGGATACTATAACACGATCTTCTTTTAAGATGGAATTTACCAAGCTTGATTTTCCAACATTAGGACGACCAATACAACAGAATGAAGTAATACCCTCATATGGAGCGATATCTTTTTCTGGAAGTTTTTCCATCACGACATCCAACAAGTCGCCAAGTCCAATGCCATGTGCCCCACTAATCGCAATAGGATCTCCTAGACCTAACGCATAGAATTCATATACATTCATCTGCATTTCTGGATTATCCACTTTGTTGCAAGCTAAAATAACTGGCTTTTTACACTTTTGCAGCTTTCTTGCGATAATTGTATCATCTGTCATTACTCCTTCTTTGGCAGAAGTTAAGAAAATAATGACATCCGCTTCTTCAATCGCAATATCTACCTGCATATTGATTTCCTGAGCAAATGCCTGGTCCTCAATTTGAATACCACCCGTATCGATCAAGCGAAAAGTTTGTGTCAGCCATTCCACTTCACCATAAATTCTATCTCTTGTTACTCCGGGTGTGTCATCTACAATGCTCTTTCTTTGTCCAATCAAACGATTGAATATCGTTGATTTTCCGACGTTTGGCCGACCTACGATGGCCACAGTACCTCGAATCATATTGTGGTCCCCTTTCTACATTATCCAACTATATCTAATACTTTTGAAACGACTTCATCAATTGTTAAATCGGAAGTATCAATTTCAATCGCATCTTCTGTTTTTACTAAAGGCGAAATTTCACGATGCATATCCTGATAGTCTCTTGCGACAATATCCTGATAGATCGTTTCATAATCAGCATCGATTCCCTTTGAAATATATTCATCATATCTTCTTTGGGCTCTAGCCTTACTCGATGCACTCATAAAGATCTTTACTTCTGCATCTGGCAAAACAACAGAACAAATGTCTCTACCATCTACAATAAAACCTTTATTGGCACATACTTTTTGTTGAAGATTCACTAATTTTTTTCGTACAATACCTAGCTGGCTTGTTTTACTAGCCTGCATAGATACATTATTCATACGAATTTCTTTAGATACATCTTCCCCATCTAAATATACATGGTTATCTTCATCAAAATGAATGTCAATTGTGTCCATCAAATCCGACATTGCCTTTTCATCTTGAATATTGACTCCATCTTTTAATGTTTTATACGCCACACAACGATACATAGCACCCGTATCTAAATGGCGCATATTTAACTTTTCTGCAACAATATCCGCAATCGTACTTTTACCGACCCCGCTAGGGCCATCAATCGCAATATTAATTTTTTTCATGTCCATCCTCATTAAATATTTTTAAATGTCCATACTAAATAGCCAATGATCGCGACCAAAGCTAAGATCAATATAGCTAAAACGACATTCAATACGATTTCTGAACTCTTCTTTTCTTTATGGCTGCTAGCCTTTTCAAAATCAGAAGTTTTCATACGCATTTTTGCGCTAGGCATAGATTCAAGTTCATCACGCTTTTCTTTTTTGCGCTTTGACTTTTTCTTCTTATCCTTTTTAGGCTGTTCTTCCGTTTTATCAAAATCATCATGAGAAAGATACATCAAATCCAATTCATCATCCACTGGCTTTTTAACATCCTCTACATCCTGACTTGTAAGAACGATTTTTTCTTCTTTAGGCTCTTGACGAGTGATTGTCTGTCTTGGTTTTGAAATCTTCATTGTTGAACCTAAATCTTCATCATCTGTATCCATAGGAATCACATGTTGATTTCTCTTCATTGTATCACTACTTGTTGTGTCTAACTGTTTTAAAATATTGATCTGTGTATCATCTGTGATACGGTTACCATTATCAATATTATATTGCTTCACTTCTCCAAGCAAATCTTCCATCACTGGAGATGTAGGCATTTCTTTTACAGTAGGCGAAACACGCACTGTATCATGTGGATACAATGGTTTGTTGGCATGAGAGCCACTATCTACACGCGATAATCTTTGTAGTTTCACTGGCTGCGCTTGAGCAGCAGTTGTTTCTTCATCTAAACGATCTCTAAGTTCTTGATACTTTTGTTTTCTTGAAAGTTGAGTCATAAGTACCTCCTAAACATTCCCTACCATTATACACTATCTCGCAAAAAAAGAAAAATAGGCGATTGCCTATTTTGCACGTCCTGAATATTTTCCGTCGTTTGTGTTGACAACGATCATTTCATCTTGGTTGATGAATAAAGGAACTTTTACTTCTAATCCAGTTTCTAATACTGCATTTTTACTAGCACTTGTTGCTGTATCTCCCTTTACCGCCTGTTCGCATTCAACAACTTTCAATGTTGCCTTATCCGGTAAAATAACACCTAAGATTTCACCTTCATAGCTAGAAATATTTACGTTTGAATTTGGAACAATAAAGTTTCTTTCCCATTTTAAACGATCCATAGGAATTTCAACCTGGTCATATGTTTCATTATCCATAAATACCATAGCTTCATCTGTATCGTATAAATACTGCATTTCTCTTTTTTCAATCTGAGCTGGTTCAACCTTTTCGCCACCACCCCAAGACAATTCAACATTACTTCCAGTACGAACATTACGAACTTTCGCCTTAACAACCATGGCACTACGAGCTGTTTTATTTTGTGATGCTTCTAAAACAGTATAGATTTCGCCATCGACTAAAATTGTAAGACCTGGTTTTAAATCATTTGAACTAATCATGTTTATTAACTCCTTTAAAATTGTATGTATAACCTAAATTATTTTATATCACGCAAAAAAATTGTCAAGAAAAAGAAAAAAAGCACCGAAGTGCTTTCTCTCATCGAAAGGATCGATAAAGTAATTTCTTATGTGTTTTAAGGAAGGATATATACACACAAGATGGATATTGAGTCGAAAGGTGAGCCATACTTTCTTTCTCTTACCACCTTTATAATACGCCTAATCACAAAACTTGTAAACCCTTCCAGTTACTTTTCGTAAATTAAATCAAAATTTATCATTTCCTTGTGATCATTTGTACCCAAATTATAGTTTCGGTCTTTAATTAGATTTAATAAATCATCATCTAAATCAGGATTCTCACATGCCGCTAAGAATAAGCGAATTGCCTCCATCGCAAGAAGCTGGGCTTTATCGTATAAGTCGAAGAAACTTTCAGTTGAAACCAACGTATCATCACTTGGATGTACCCAACGAGTATGTAATAAATTCATCACATCATATGGATCATCTGGCTCATTCGGTACGATATATCCAGACAATGAATTGTAGGCTTTGGTGAAAGTCTCTAATGTTTGAAGTGCCTTTAGCTTATCTCCAGAAGCATCATAGAATAAAGATTCAATAAAGTGCCAATCCTTCAAGCTTTCCATGATTTGATGAGGCTTGATTTCAAAGCCTAGAATCTGACGGATTGCAGGCACATAGATACGTGCAATGGCACGAGCTTCTTCTTTAGATGCATCACTGATTTCATAGAATTTAAAATCTTCAATCGTACATTCTTTTTTCACCTTCAACATGATCGCATCAATCAACGATTCAAAACGATGATGATACCACGCACTCTTGCCTTTGCAAGTTCCCGTGCGATAAAACACATATGGATGGCTTGTCGCATCCAATGCCCAGTGACATAAATGCCCACAAACATAAGTCATCATATCTTTTTTGATTTCTTCATCTGATTCATTGCGAATAGAAATCAAAGCTTTTTGATAAAATTCATTCACATGACCCGCATGAAACATACTTCCTGAAACACGTAAATCACTCTTTTTAAAGAAAGCTTTTGGATTCATACCATGAAAAAATAAAAAGTCCGGTCCATTTGAACCAATTTCTAATAAGTGTAGTCTAGGTTCAAATAAATCATGCTTATTTTCATCCACCTTATCAAAGATTTCCTGCGCAAATAAAGTGTGAGTAATAATATTAGGCATCTTTTTCTACCTCCTTGATCAAGCCATGATATACAACATATTCAGCATAAGTATCCATCTGACAATATGTTGAAATGGCTTCTTTTACTTCTTTTTTCTCTTTTTCGTCCTTCTCATCATATGTACGATACGCAAACACGGCATTTAAACCATTTTGGATATCCAGATCATGATAAGAAACATCTTTTGAGAATACAGGCAATATACTCTTCAAAGAATAATGACCACGCATTTTTGAATTGTAGTAGAGTCCTGCCTCAAATGGTTTTGATAAATCCACCATTCTTGAACAAATCGACTCTAATTCTTCCCTATATTCTTCAAATTGACTCGCTAATTGTTTCAATCTCAGCTTTTCAGCTCCCTCCATATTATAAACAAGAATCGTTCCCGTTTTAGGAAGGTCTTTGATCAATTGTTCAATAAAATGGCGACGGCAATCTTTGGATTCAAAGAAGTTATAATGAGTTAAATTTCCATCCGAAGTTTCTACATGAAGACTATATTGAAAACATAATACGTCAAAAGGCTTCATATTCATATAGGGTGGTACCGCAAAGGTATCCCATTCAAAATCCAAATACGAAATTGGATATTTGATTTGTTTCATCCATACCTGTAAAGCGGCACGATCCATAAATGGTTTTTGCGTTTTACTAGCCATATATTGCGCATATTGAAGGCGGAATCCTTCAATTTGATTCAATGGCAACTCATGAATGTGACGAATACCACGATCATACGCATCCAACTTATGTTGATTGGTTGTAAAGAATAAAATCGAGTCGTCCGGTTCATTAGATTCATTAAAACATACAGAATAGTAGTTGCACCTTCTTAAGGCTGTACATTGTTTTGTGCGTACTGGTGTAACACTTGGTCGATTTAAAATTTCTTTTGTTCTTTCAATCCAACCATCCAAATCCACATCCACTTCTTCCATACATTCGGCAATTGTTTTCGATAAGTGGTTGCGCTTATTGAATAGTTTGTCGCTGATACATAACAGTTCATTTAAATCCAACGCATCCTGACGAACATATTCTTTGTTTAAATAGACAATGCGATTTTCGACAATGTCAACGCCACAATGCGAAAGAATCATTTGATTGACCTTCATGATCAATGCTTCATTTTCTTTAGGATACGCACTCAAATGTGGATACACGGCCATATATCCATTCTCTAATTTTTTAAGATAAGGAATCTTTGTTCGACACTCCTTATATTCAAAGCGTGCAAAACATACAACTTCGTTTTCTTCTAATAATTTTAAAGATTGTTCGTTTGAATCCATGGAATGACCTAAGCCACACTCATTCGCATTCAAATAATTTCGCCATAGATCGGAGAATGGACAATCCATTTTATAAAAACTTTCCTGGTGAAGTGAATTGTGGGCGCTGTTCCAACAAAAACAGTCACATTTCATTTCACGCATTAAATCTGATACATGTAACATAAAAAATTCACCATATCTATTGTACTTCAATTTTTAATTCTTTTCATCCCTATACGCATTTAATATTTTTTGAACACGAGACAAATAAGCAATTTTTACATCTTCAGGACCTAAAAGCTCCATTTGATCACTCATAGAAAACAAGGACTGATACAAGTTTGACATGTCGTCTGTATAGAACTCAAAGTCTGTGTACGCTTCTTGTTTATTGATAGCTTGTAGTTTATTGCCCCAATATTTTTCTTTAAATAAGCGAAGCCCATTATTTTCATGGTAAACTCTCACTGACACAAGTTTTAAATCCAAAGGAATCAAAGAATGTTCCCCGATGTAGTTGCTTAAATGAAAGTGATTATCTCGAATAAAGTGTCTCGATGAAATTTCACATGAAAACATACGTTGCGAACTAAAACGGTACATGCGATAGTCTTTTCTTAATAAAGAAAAACCAATTAAATAATACGACTTATGGTAGTGAATGATTTCATAGGGTTCAACCTCAAATTGTTTAGGGGCTTCATCCTGTAAAGACTGGTACGACAAAAGAACGCAAAGACCATGGTTCATGGCTTGTTGCGTCTTATCAATCATGTGGGAGATCTTTTCGTCTAATTCCATAGAATTGGACATATAGTATAAGGAATCGTTGGATGAAATCTTGCTTGTCGAAATAATCTTATCCATCGCATCACAATATAGTGGAAGGGGTTTAAAGTCTTTTTGTGTACGCATAAACTTATAGGATTGCACCAAAGCATCCTTTTGTTCGTCACTAAAAATAGTGACAGGAAGATCGTATTCATCATTTAAGATGTATCCTCCATAACGTCCCTTTACTTCTTCTACATTATATCCAGCTAGTACAAGCTCTTTTTTAAATTCACGAATGTTACGTGGATTGACTTCAAGTTCTGTCGCAAGCTGTGTTGTGTTCATTTTCCCTCTTGCCTTTAATAGTTGTAACATGCGAATGCATAAGTTTGTTCGATTCATAAGTAAATTTTTTCTCCTTCTCTAATAATTAAACAGTTGGAGAGAAACTCCTCTAAGAACCGTACGTGCAGTTTTCCCGCATACGGCTCCCCACTGTTACTTTTAAACACTCCTGTTATATATGGCTTTGTCACCACGCCAAATATCAACATGGATATAGGGTGAAATGATTCGGTCATTCCATATTTCATAGAACCTTTCCAATTTAAAACTTCTTCTTTGACTCCTTCGGTTTATCCATTTAAACGTTACATACAGTGAATGATGCCATAGGTTTCTTACCTCTCGAATCATTCCACTTAAACTGTAGTAGTTAAAACTACCAGTAAGTTTCTTGTTCAACGCCTTCATGAATTCGTCAAATTGAGTGTATCTATTCTCTTTGACCCATTTCTTTAAGTTTGACTTGAATTGCTTCTTCTTTTTGCGACTTATCTTATGTCCCACTGTGTAGTAGCCTTTTCTTGTCTTACTGTTGAAATGTGTAAATCCTAGAAAATCAAATGTTTCTCTAGAGACACTGTTTCTTCCAAATGGAAGTATTCGTGTCTTTTCTTTGGATAGTTCCAATCCAAAAA
>OHEM01000340.1_pt1 | contig 20842 bp, 25 predicted proteins | sample 1567281 | NCBI WGS metagenome assembly OHEM01 (sample SAMEA3879537, study PRJEB24766) | human gut metagenome | biome: human-associated habitat; feature: feces | place: USA | collected 1985/1987
TCTGACTATCGCACTGGAGTGTGTTCGTTACCAGGTTGATCCGGACGAGGCAATGCATTATGTTCACAACAATTAGTAACCCGGAGGTAGCAATGTGATTGAGAAAATGAAATTTGTCAGCATTACCGGGCCAAGAGAGGATATCGACCGAGTTGTAAATAATTACCTCAGCCGGTATGAGATTCATCTGGAGAATGCTCTTACTGAGCTCACAGATGTGAAGAATCTTTCTCCTTATCTTGAAATCAATCCTTATAAAGAAGCTTTAAGCACAGTCGGAAGCTTCTATGAAGAGGTTGAGAACCCGGAGCAGGCTTCTGCGAAGAAGCTGCCAATCGAAAAAGCTCTCTCTTTCGTACAGCAGATCAAAGATGAAGCGGATGTCCTTAACAAGACACGCCAGGAACTGGAAGAGAAACGTGATTCTCTGTCAGAATCACTTCGTATTATCTATCCGTTCCGAAATGTAGACTTTGATGTGCAGTCAATCCTGAAAATGCGTTATATCCATTATCGCTTTGGACGGATCGAGAAAGATTATTTCGATAAATTTAAAACATACATTTATGATAATCTGGATACGATCTTCATTAAATGTGATGAAGATGACCGTTATATCTGGGGAATTTATTTTGTTCCCGTTCATGAAGCGCAGCGGATCCATGCCGTATATTCTGCTATGCACTTTGAAAAAATCTTTGTACCGGATCAGTATGATGGAACTGCCAAAGCTGCATACACAGCACTTGAAGCGCAGTACAAGAAAACAATTGCAGATCTTGATGCGAACAAAGCGGCAAGAAAAGCTTTCTTCAGAAAAAATGCATCCGACATTGTTTCCTGCAAACATACACTTTCCCAGTTTTCAAGGAACTTTGATATCCGTAAACTGGCAGCATGCACACATGGGGACAACAAGGGAGAGGCAGCAGCCGATTATAAGCCGAAGGAACCATTTTATATCCTTTGTGGCTGGATGACAGAGAAGGATGCCAAAGCTTTCCAGAATGATATTTCCGGAGATTCCCGTATTTTCTGTCTGATTGATGAGAATGAGCAGGAGGATGCCCATAAGACACCGCCTACCAAGCTGAAGAATCCCAAGCTTTTCAAGCCATTCGAAATGTACACCAAAATGTATGGCCTTCCGGCTTATGGAGAGATGGATCCAACCTGGTTTATCGCCATTACTTATTCCTTTATTTTCGGCGCAATGTTCGGAGATGCAGGACAGGGTCTGGTTTTATTGATCGGCGGATATCTTCTTTACAGATTCAAGCATATTGATCTTGCCGGAATCATCAGCTGTGCAGGTATCTTTTCCACATTCTTTGGCTTCATGTTCGGCAGCGTTTTCGGATTTGAGGATATTATAGAGCCTGTATGGTTAAGGCCTATGGATGCCATGATGAATGTGCCTTTTGGCTCCTCCTCTTTCTTTTCAAAAAGGATCTCGTCTGCAAAGCCCAGCTCCACCGCCTTCTTCGCATTCATCCAGGTCTCATTGCTCATGAGGTTGGCGATGCGGGCGTGGCTGAGTCCGCTCTTTGCAGCATAGGCATTGATGATGCTTTCCTTGACCTCGGTCAGCACCTCGATGGCCTTTTCCATGTCCTTGGTATTGCCCATCGCAACCGTGCTGGGGTCATGGATCATCAGCATGGCAACGGGACTCATCTGGACAGTGTCACCGGCCATTGCCACAACAGATGCGGCAGATGCCGCAATCGCATCGATCTTGACCGTGATACTGCCCTTGTAGTCCTTCAGCATGGTATAAATCTCGGCAGCGGCGAACACATTGCCGCCCGGAGAGTTGATCCAGACGGTCAGATCCCCCTCGCCGGATTCCAGCTCATCCCGGAACATCTGCGGCGTGATCTCATCGCCCCAGAACGATTCCTCGTCGATGGGGCCTTCCAGCCGGAGGATTCTGGTGTCGTCACTGTTTTTGATCCAGTTCCAGAATTTCTTCATCGGTTTCTCCTTCCATTTTTCCGTGGCTTACTCTCACTCAGCCGGTTATCGCTGTCAGGTTCTCCACCTGTATGCACAGCACGATGTCAAACAGAAGCAACACATAAAATCCCACGAAGTAGAGCATCGCGCCATAGAAGTGTACCGTCAGATACCTTGTGAGCCACTTCGCCCACGCGCCTTCCCATTTGGGCAGCAGCGAGAAAGCCCACTGTATCGGCCCGAAAATCGTCAGCATACCCAGTAGGATCTGCTGGCAGTAAATCGTCGCCCACCAGCCGATGCGAAATACGATCAAGGCTATGAGCATCACGATTTTATCAATACCGACCACGACGCCCGCCGTCAGCGAGGTGAACCACAGTTTGGCCGCGTCCTTTTCCATGCTGGTCACTTCGTCCACGCCCGTCTGCTCCATCGTCGCCTCTATCAGGTCTGGGTCCGAGGTGCCCGTATGAGCGACGTCGGCTTGTGCTTGCAGGCTCGTGTACATCGTGTCGCGGACATGGATAAGCTCCTGCACCTCCTCGAACCGGTCGCTTATCTGTGCGGCTTCGGCCTCGTAGAGGTCGTGCGTGTACGAGCCGATACAGTTCGGTATGTAGGAGAGGAAGTCCAGAACGCACCAGTTGCTGCCGCTGCCCGCCATACCGGTATCGGCCGGAGGATACCACCAGCACAGCACGAGCGACACGGCCAGCGGCCGGAAGAGCTTCATCACGTCCAGCGGCTCGTGCTTGACCATCATCTTGTACGCCATGCCCGCCGCCATTACGATGGCGAACAACGCGGCCAGCGCCATACACATCTGCAAGATCCACCAAAAGGGCCCCTGCGAACCGGTAAAGGTGGCGTCCGTCAGAAACTCGTTGGTCTGGAAAATCACATCGTCGATCTCCTCTTCCAGGAGGTCGATGCCGAAATCCGAAAGTATATTCCCGTCTGCCATACGCTGCGTCCTTTTATTTCCCTCTGCTTACCGTTTCCTCTCCGTCTCCCGTCTCCGTGCCGCCGCCCGATTGCGAGCTGCGCACCGCGAGGCGCGATTCGTTCCACCGGTTCATGGCTTCGCGGACAATACTTCCCTTGTGCAGCCGCCGGTCGTCGGTCGCACTCAGCAGCGAACTCGTCACGGTGACGTTCTGCCTGCGGGCGAGGTAGCTGACAAGTATCTCGTTTTGCCGGGCCACGTCCTCGTAGATGCGCAGGTACTCCTTCTTGCGCTGTGCGTTAGGCATGTAGGCGTCCCGGGTCGCGTCGATGGCGCACTGGTAGATATGGTAGTATTCCGTCCACCGCTCCTTGTCGTCCGGTGTGCCGCCGGCTGGCAGGATACGGTCGATGTTGCGTTTGAGGCGTTCCATCTGCCCGTCGATCTTGTCGCCCTCGGCCAGCCATGCGATGTCTATCTGGCGGTCGGCCACATTCAGCGCCTCGATCTTCGCCCTACTGACCAGCGCCGAGTCGATGGCCTCCGCCTCGTCTACTTGGTTGTAGAGGTTGATACCCGCCAGCGTGCGGTACGACAGCTTGTTCTTGCCCGCCGCCGATTTCCTGTACTTGTTGTGCAGCGCCCAATAGTACAGTTCGGGCGAGAGGGTGCCCGTGCCGGTCTCCATGACCGTGATCTGTCCCTGTTTCGGCGCATCGTGGTTATAGGTAACAGACTGTGCATGAATCGCACTCGCCGTTACGAGCGCTACCACCGTGAGTAACCATGTCCTTTTCATTTCTTTTTCCCTTTTGTCCGTTAATAATCCAGTCGGCCGGCGCCGCGCCATCGGCCGAAGGCGTCGTCCGCAATCTCCCGTATGCTGCGGGTACGGTAAATCTTCTCTTTCCAGTAGCCTATGCGCACCTGTATGTACCGCCACGTCTCGATGTAGGCCCTGTTCAGGTGGCGCTCGATGTCGTCCAGCGAGCGGTTGACCCCTTCCAGCACCATCAGCAGGTCGCTGGTCGAGCAGGCCGCCGCTCCCGTGACGTACAGTACCAGGTCGCTGACCGACCTGTATAGCTGCTCCCCGTCGTGAGCGATGTCGCGTATCGCCCGTTCGTTTATCTTGATAATCAAGGCGTCGGCCGGGTCGATACGCCCGCGTTTCACGACCTTTTCGTTGAAATCCTCCAGCAGCCTCTTGTAGTCGCCGATGCGATCGCTGACCGCCGTGTAGGTGCTTTTTACGTTCAGCGCCGTGCGCAGGGACTGGTACATCACGTCGATCACATCGAAGGCGCGGGTGTAGCGGTCGAGATCCACGTTCAGCTCCTTGTATCCGCCGACCTCCTTGCGGCTGTACTCGTGCAGCAACTGGTTGCTGTATTCCAGCGTACTGCGGGCCAACAACAGGCTGCGCTGTTTCTTGTGGTCGTTGATGTACGCCTCGACGGAAACGATGTCGAAGGTCCACTGCGCCTGTGCGACACGGGGCAGCAGTGCCAGCAGTACGGCCGTTATCAGTAAGTTCCGTTTCATGGGCGCTCCTCCTTTCTGCCCGCACGGCTCCGCAGGCTCCGCGCGTTGTCCACCCAGCGGGCGTGACACTCTTCCACGAGCGTCAGCCTGCGCCCCTGGTCCGTATCCAGCGGCAGTGCATCCTTCAGCACGTCGATAATGCTCCGCTTGTAGTGCATCATTTTTTCCAGCGACACGAGGTCGGCGTAGATTCTCGTGAGGCGGCTGTCCACCTCGCGGGCGATTTCGAGCCGGTCGCTCGACCACAACAGGTGGTGCACGTCCCCGGTCGGGGTCTCTTCCAGCGGAGCGGTGCGGGCGTACTCCGTCGTGATTTTGCACGACGGATGCTCCCGGGCGATCTCCGCGATACGGTCGTTTACCATCTTGGTTTTCTCCGCGTCCGACAGGCCCGGGTCGAGTGTCAGCACGTCGGCCACATGGGTGTCTGTGTACTCCGTGGTCAACTCCCAACTGATTTGCAGGATGGCCCTGTGAATCTTTATTCCGAGGAAATACTTCGGTTTCCGCGCGATGGAGAGGGTCGCCCGGAATGTGATGACGCCGTTGATGTTCGGCATTGTCGCCCGGCGGACATAGGTGTAGCCGCTCCACGTTCCGTCGCCCTGCCATGAGAGGCTGTAAGCCGTCTTGCAGTCCTGCATGATGGCCGGAATGCGGTAGTAGTCGTCCGTGGGCACGTCGTTGTCGCCCGCCGCCTCCTGCTTCGCATCCGCGTATTCGCTCTGTTTCTTCTGCCATTCGGCCAGTTCGCCGTTCAGTTCGCCGATCCGTGTCCTGTTCGCGTTGTACTGCTGGCGGTATGCTGCGGCATCCTCCACGCTCGCCTCGGCGATCTTTTTCAGCAGGGCGGCATTATCGGCCTCCAGCGCCTCGATTTGCGACTGGATGGCGACGACCCGGTTGTCCGCCTCCTGTATCATCGCGTCCAGTTCCGAGAAGTCCAGCTCGTTTTCCGCAACCGTGGTCTGCATGGCGCACTCCTTCGAGTGGGCGTTCAGCGAGCTGCCGCACCCGCGGCACTTGTACTGGGTCGAACCCTGTCCGAGGGTGGCGCCGTCCGAACAAGTTACGCTGATGGTCACGCTCTCGCAGCCTTGCAGCCTGGCGGCGTCCGTTGCCTGATAGTAGTTTCGTGCGTCGGACGCGATGTAATAGGTATAGTCCTCTTCGTTGTCGTTGAACTCCGAGAGGCGGGCGTTCAACACGGCCTTGAAAGTGTTCAGGTCCATCGTGTAGGAATCGAACACCTCCTCGTAGATGACTTCCACCCGGTTCCAGCTCTGCTTTACGTGGATCTCATAGGCGTATGCCTTCTTGGTCTGCCTTCCGCTCCGGTTGATGATGTAGGCGTTCATCCAGTAGTCGATGGTGTATGTGTAACCGTCGTTGCGGCTGTTGAGCTGCTGTACGCGGCTCCGCGACCAGCCGGCATGCCGCTCCGAGTTGGCGAGCACCTGTTCCCGCTGCGAGGCATTGGGGTAAAATCCGGGATCGGTCGTCTCGAGGCGCATCCACTCTCCGCCGTACAGGATGCTGTTGTCGTCCGTCGGGGGATAGTAGTCGCACAGCGCAGTGCTTCCTTGTTCGCGCCTTGCGATATACCACCGCTGCGTGTAGTAGTTTCCCGTCTCTTCGCCCATATAGTCGCTCATCCAGCCGGCCAGGTCGTAGGCCCCGGCCTCGAACAGCCCGGCGACATTCTCCTCTCCGCCGATCCTGTCGAGCAGCATGTTCCCGATGCCGCGCTCCGCCTGTTCATAGATGTCGGCATAGTGGTCGTACAGGGCCGCGATCTCGCTTACCTTGCCGTTCAGCAGTTCGTGGAACATGCTCTGGGGCAACAGCGCGTCGCCGAGGCCGGCGATGCCCGCCGTAGCGAGGCCGACGCCCATGTTGTACAGGTTGTCAATGTCGCTTTGCAGCTTCTCCCGCGAGAGGTTGCCCGGCCCCCGGGCCATATCGTCCAGCATCCGGTGCCAGTCCACGCCTCCCAGCTCCGAGAGCCTCAGCAGAGGGGCTATCTCCCGGTTGATTTCGAGAAACACGATGTCTGAAAAGGTCAGTGTGCTGTTGGTCACGATGCTCTCGAACTGCATGCACAGACTCTTGGTGTCGTCGCACACCTTCATCAGGTAACTGCCCCAGTGGATCGCCGTTTGCGGCGAGCGGAGCATCAGTTTCGCCACCATCCATATCTTCGGCATGATCTTCTCCGCCACCATGCGGTAGATGCGGCGGTAGTAGTAGTTCTCCGTGCTGCTGCACCAGATGCCGAGGTCCGACAGCGCCTTGTGTTCCAAGAATTTGGATGCGAATATCCCTGCAGCGGCCACCTCCGCGGTCGTGTAGTGTTTCAGGATGTCGTCCGCCTGCTCGCGGTAATAGCTCTCGGCCACGACCTCCGTACCGAACGCGGCGACCATGGCCGCTACGGTCCGCGTGTCGTAGTTCACGCTGTAATACTGCGCGTGAACACGCTGCGCGAATGCAAGCGACAGGATGGCAAGGAGAGTCGTCAGCCGTTTCATAGATATTCCCGGTTAGGTGGTTGTCAGGCGTGCGGCATGTACCCCAATGCGGCGATCAGGTCGTCGGCCTCTTTGACGGCGGCGACGGCCAGCATACGGTGCTGTACGAACATCTCTCTGGCGATTTCGTACCTGCGTTGTTCCCACTTCGCCGCTTCCGTTTCTTCCGGAGCGGAAGCAGCGGCCGGGACTTTCCTTTCTTTTTGCGCGGCACGGGCGTATTCGTCCAGTTCCGTTTCGTGCATACCCAGTCAGAGGCCGTATGACTCCAGAATTGTCTCTATCAGCCTGATGCTTCTGATTCCCACTTCCCGCGTCTTCAGCAAGTCGCGCTTGTTCTGAAGGCACAGGTCCCTGACTGTGGTTATTCCGTTTACGCGGAACATGCGCCGGATACGAGCGTCCAGCGTGTCGCGGAAGCGGAACAGGTTTACGTTTTGTCCGATGTCTATCCTTTCCATTGTTTTCATTGATATTGGGTTATTGGTTATCCGTGGATGGTTTGAGGTTCAATACCCGTCCCGCCCCGTTGACCTTCTGGGCGAAGGGCAGCGACTTGCCGATGCCGCTGGCGGTCCAGTCGCGGCAATACGCCTCGATAGCCTCCTGATGGCTGCACCGGAGTTCTCTCTTGTAGAGCTTCAGGGCCTCTTTCTCCGCCCGTTCGGTCGTGTAGGTCATGTAACACTCCCGCGGCTCCTCCACGCCGTACACGCCGCTGGTCGAGCCGCGCCGGATGAATACCTCCCGGAAGAAACTGCGCCCCTCCTTGTTGTCGAGACGGTTGATCGTGAATATCTTCTTGCAGTCCACGTCCGTCAAGCCGAGAATCGCCTTGATGGAGTCGAAGCGTTCCTTGAACTTGCTTTGGTCGAGCAGCATGACCACATCGCTATTATTGACGATTGCCTCTTTGACGATCTCGCTGCCGATGATGTCCTGTATCTCCTGCGTTACCACGCCTACCGAGGCCCAGAACTTACGGGCCGTCTTGTACATAAATTTGATGTATTCCGCCATCAGCGGGCTGGCAATGGCCTTCCACGCCTCCTCGATGACCAGTACCTTGCGGTTGGTCTTGATACGCATCTTTTGCAGGAATACGTCCATGATTATCAGCGTCACCAGAGGAAACAGGAGAGGGTCATCTTTTATACTGTCGATCTCGAAGACGATGAACGTCTCGTCGAACAACGAACTGTCCATATTCTCGTTCAACGTCTTTTCATGATTACCGCCCCGGTAGAAGTCCTTCATCATGTAGCGGTACGTCGATAGATCGATGCCCGAAATGCGGTTCTCATCGCAAATGTCGGGAATGCGCTGTACAGAGTATTCATAGAACGAGTTGAACGATAGCTCCTCCACCTTCAGTTCCTTGCGCCTGTGCTCCATCTCGTCGATGATCTCCTCGATACGCTCGGCGCGATCCTGTGCGCTCTCGTCCCGTCGGTCGCCGCGGTTGCGCTCGTCGATCACGAGGCTCTTGTGCAGGTCTTCGCGTTGCAAGGGCGTGAAGCCGTCGAAGCCGTTGAAATAGGTATCGTAATACTCCGTGATGACCTGTTCTATCAGGCGTTCCTCTGTTTTTGTAACCGTGCCCTGCGAGCCTTTCCATATCAGCAGTACGAGGTTTTTCAGGAATCCCGTCTTTTCCACGTTCAGCTCCGCCCGGTTGATGCGGAACGGGTTCATCGTGATGGGGTTCTTCTCCGTGTAGCTGATGTACTTGCCGCCCAGATACTCGCACAGTCCTTCGTAGCTGTTACCCGTATCGACCATTACCACGTCCGTTCCCTGTTCGTGCAACTGACGCACGACTGAGTTCATGTGGAAACTCTTGCCTGACCCCGAAGGCCCGAGACAGAAAAAATTACTGTTGTCAGTCAGTTTGTTTTTTCCCTCCTTTCCAGTGATGTCGATGGCCACGGGAACGCCCTGCCGGTCGGTGTAGTAGATTTTCAGCGGCGTCTCCTCGCTATGCTGCACCCGCTCCTTGTACATCAGGCATATCGCCGCATCCGAGAGCGTCAGGAAGCGGTCGTACTCTTCGCTCAGGGCATAACAGTTGCCGGGAAAGGAGCCCACGAACAGTTCCAGTTGGTTGTAAGCGTGCTTGCTGATATGGATGCCCATGCGCCCGAAGGCGTTCTCCAGATGGTTCGTACACTTTTGCAGGTCGGTGTCGGCATCGACCGCCACCATCATGTTGAAGTGGGTGTACACGAGCTGCTTGCTCTCGCGGGCGATTACCTCTTGCACCCGCGAGATGTCTTCTACGGCCATCTGGTTGTTGGGGTTTGGGATGCTCGCGTGCCGGTTCTTCTTTTTGTCCAGCAACGACAGCTCCCGCTTCTGGTTGGGTAGAAAGATTACCTGGTTGTACACCACCGTATCAGCGTTCGGTATGTTGTCGATGACTGACACGAGGTCCACCGGCATCTCCGTGTTGTTCACTTCGATATTGGTATAGGGCCGGATCAGCGAGGGCAGCGCGGCGTAGTCCACGTCCACGAGGCTGTATACTTTACACCGTTTCCCGCCCATCGAGACGGTATCTTCGTCTGCCCGGAAGTTGGTCATCGACACGATGCGGTTCTTGAAGTCCATGGCGAAGTAGCGGTCTACGTACTCGCTCGCCTCGGCCTTGTTCAGGAACCTCGCCTGCACGCCGCCGTCGCGCAACTGGTCGTGCACCTTGCGGATCTTCACGAGGAAGTCGCGCCACTTCTTGCCGTCGTAGGAGAACAGGCGGCTCTTCTTCGCCTCCTGCGTGACGGTCAGGTAGCACATGCTGTCCGTGTAGGGACGTCCCTCGAAGTAGCGGAAATAGGCTTCGGAGAGGAACTCGCGGTCTCCTCCCGTTTCTTCGGCGAAACGCCTGCGCACGAAGATGTCCTGCTTGTGCAGGGCGTACCCTTCGCCCAGTGTCTGCGCCAGGGCGGTAAACAGTTGCGTGAACTCGTAATAGCTGTCTATGTCCGCGCAGTATTTCTGTACGGGATTTTCGATTTTCAGCACGGCGGAATATTCCCCTGTCTTGGTGTACAGTACGCCGATTCCGTCCGTATCTTCCACTGAAAAATAGATGTCTCGGAAGATGTGCTTGCGTTTGCCACCCGTACCGAAAGCGCAGACCGACAGGGCCATGCCCGCGCACAAGGCGGCGAATAACAGAATGATGTATAGGGCCATTGCCTTATGTCTCCGATTAAATAGGGGCAGGCCCGCCTCCCGAAGAGACGAACCCGCCCGCGTTCAACAATCAATATAGCCACACGCATTGCCGTGGTGGTTTCTTACGGTCATACCCGACGCGAGCAGGCATAGACGTACACGCCTCGGTCCACCTTCTTGCTGTGCAGTCCTTTCTGCTGTTTGAAGATGATGAGTGCGATACCCGTCGAGAGGACGGCGGCCAGCGTGACCAGTCCGGCCACGAATCCCGCAAGGCAGTAGGCGAGGATGAAGCCTACGATGGCTCCTCCCGCCGCGCCCGCCGCCCAGTAGATGTATCGGCCCTGTATGCCCATCAGTTCGAGGGGGCGTTGCAGCCCCTTGAACAGCGCATAGTCCGGATAGCGTTCTTCTTTGCCTTTCATCGCGCAGGCGTTTTATATGTCGATACCGAAGAACATGGGCAGGGCTCGGGCCGCCGCGATCAAAAACAGACATGCGCCGACTATGAGCATGATCTTTTTTTTCACATCCTGCTCCTCGTTGTTCATGGCGATATACACCGAGATTGCGCCTACGATGGCCACGACGCCCGCAATGGCGTAGCAGAGCTTGACCATGATGGGCACGTATTTTACGATCTCATCCGCTACGGTAGACAGGGCTGTCGTGCCGGCCGAATAGTCGCCTGCGGTGCTCTGCGCCTTGGCCGGAGTGCCTGCCAGCAGTGCGAAGGCGAACGCCGCCGCCTTCGCGGAAATCTCCCCGGCGTATTCTTTTGCCTCCCGGTACATCTTTTGGATTTTCTGAAACATTGTGTTATGTTTTTTGTGAATATTGTTGGTTCTCGAATCGTTTGCGGTTTATATGCGGTAGCCGAAAAAGGCCGGGAACACGATGGAGGCTCCGATGATGAAAAGGCATGCGCCCAATAGCGATACGATGGACTTGGCAATACCTTCCTCGCCCGTGTTCATCTTGATGTAGATCTGGAGTGCGGCAATGACGGCGAAAACCGAAGTGACGGCATAGCAGACATACAGGACGTACAGCATCATCGTGACCACGAAGTCGTGCATCGAGGCCAGCGCGTCTGCGCCCCAACTGTAGTCCACGCTGCCGCTCTTGGCCAGCGCCGCACAGGGAATAAGGCATAATACGCATAGTATCCTGGTCGCCTTCGGCATCTCACAATCGTTCTTTGAGGGGTTTCCACTCCATTTCGGGGCGGCAGTCCATCCGGCCTCCTGCGACCATCGCACGGTACATCTCCTCGGCCGTGCGTCCGTCCGAGAGGTAGGGCACGCTCTCTTCCATCCGCTCCTCCGCTTTGGCTTTCAGCCGTTCGAGTTTCTCCTGTGTGGAAATACCTGTGTTGGCTGCCTCGGCCTGCGGTACTGCGGACCTATCCGCGTCTGCGGTTTCCGTTTCGTATGCGTTGCTCCCGACCTCGAAGCCCGTTTCGTTCTCTGTCACGGCGACACTCTCTTCATCATCGGGTTCGCCGAGGTCGAAAACCTCCTCCTGCATCTTGCCTGCGCCTTTCTTGCCGTAAAGGTCATGCACGATGATGACTGCGTAGTAGACGATGTACGCAACGGTCAGCACGATGGCGAAAATGAAATATGATTTCATATTTACAATGTGATTTTGAAATATGATTTGAATATGATTTGCAAAGAAAAAACGCAGTTTTGAAACTTGAAAATAATTGAGTGTTAAACTTATGTTTTGAGGAGAATTTTTATGCGTTTTTTTAAAATCATATTCTAAAATCATATTCTGGCGCATTCTTTGCCGATGGGAATAGGCCGGTAGGGGCACAAAAAAAGCCACCCAGTCGGGTGGCATTGCGGAGCGGCCGGATCGTTCCGTTGTTCTGTAAAATGAAACTATATTTTGTAAAATGAAATTTTCTGCGTATGTTTGCATCGTAATTGATGTATGCCCGCAGAGCTATGAGGATTTTTACCGAACAGGCCATTAAGGAATATGCGGAACGACACCCGGAATCGAAGGTGGCCTTGCAGGATTGGGTGCAGAAGGTCAAGAAAAGCGAATGGAGTTGCTTCGCGGATGTGAAAAAGACTTTCAATAGCGTTGATAATGTAGGCAACCAGCGTTATGTGTTCAATGTCAAAGGAAACGATTTCCGCTTGGTCGCCGTAATCAAATTCACGATCCGGTTCGTGTATGTACGGTTCATCGGGACGCATAAGGAATACGACAGAATTGATTGTCGGAACATATAAAAAGTAGAGCAGGTATGACGAAAATCGAGAACAAGGCCCAATACGATTGGGCGGTTAATCGGGTGGAAGAGTTGCTGCCGCTCGTAGACGACAATACGCCGAAAGATGATAAGAACCTTATCGAACTCGAATTGTTGTCGAGCCTCGTAGCGGATTACTCGGAAGAGCATTTTGCGGTCGGCACCGCATCTCTGGCCGACGTGATGAAGTTGCGGATGTACGAAATGCACCTAACGCAGCGCTCGCTGGCGGCCATGCTGGGTATCAGTCCGTCGCGTGTCAGCGCCATCGTCTCCGGCAAGGCCGAACCCACCTACAAGGTGGCGCAGGAGATCAGCCGCAAGTTGAATATCGACGCAGGCATCGTGCTGGGCGTCTGCTGATTGCATCTGCAATACCGCGAATTTACGAGGGAGCCGGACTCAAGCCAGTCCGGCTCCTTGTTTGCCCGCAGGCCGCACATGGCGGCCTCTCAGCGCTTCCTGCCGCGCAGGCAGTCGTTCAGGTCCTTGTAGTCGGCGTAACGTACCGCTTCGTTTACCGTCCTCCCGATCCCGTACAGCCCGGCGATGGTCTCTACCGTCTTCTGCCCGGCGAGATCGTTGTCGAGGTAGCAGTGGATGTATTCGTAGCTTTCCAACACCTGCAAGGTCTTCTTCAGGTTACTTACCGTGTTCATTACGATATGGTCGCACGGCGCCTGGATACATACCACGGCATCGCCCCGTTTGAGCAGGGTCCGGTAGGAGAGGAAATCCATGAAGCCCTCGAACACGTTCACGTGCTTCTGCCTCGTGCCGGCTGCCTGTTCGACGACGGAAATGTCTTTCTGCCCGATGCACCCTTTATAATAAGGATTGCGCATCTCGTAGCCGCCCGATACGTTCCCGAAGGCGATGGCGAAGTAATGCCGCCTGTGCAGTTCGTAGTGTATCTCCCGACAGAACTGCCGGGCGGTCTGCGTATCTATACCCCTCGAATGGATATACGACAGGAGCGCATGGTGGTTCAGCGGCACCACCTCGACGCCTTTCATCATCTCCTCTATCGCGTCGGGCATGGCGTTGTGGGGACGGGTGCGGAGCAGGGGAGCCGCGCCCGTTTGCACCTCTATGAGCCGAAGGACCTCGCTCACGCTCGATGTCCGCAGGAACAGCATCGCCAGCTCTATGATACTCCCGCCTTCCGACAATCCGAAGTCATACCATTCGTTCAGCCGGTCGTTGACCTTGAAGGAGGGTGTGTCCTCTTTTCTCAACGGGGACAGGTACCAATACTGTCCGCCGCGCACCTTGACGGGTTCATGGCCGAGCAGCCGCAGGTAGTCTACGATTCGTATTCGTTTTGCCTCTATCGTATTCATGGGTTCGGGACGTTTAGTGTAGTTTTTCTATATATACCCGCAAACTAAACCGACCGGTTTTTTATGCGGAAATTCTCGTTGTAAGCATACCCGCGGCCGTCTTTTACGATGGCCTCGTTTTGTATGAGGAACTTGCACAGTCCCACCAGCGTATTCCGTCCGCGGCTGTAACCGATGCTGTCGTATCCTCTTTTCAGGGCGTCGAGCAGCATCTGATACCCCGGAACGTAGTTGTCCGGAAAGGCGACTTCCAAAGCTGTGCGGTGCTGCTGCTCGGTCATATCCATGTACGAGGACAGCCGGTCTCGTTTGCTCATCTTGAACTGGTGGTCCTTTACCAGACGGGGAAGCGAATCTTCCCCGATCTCGAAGGCGAACGGGGTAAACTCCCGGTCGCGGATGTGCATGGCCCGCACCTCGCTGATCCTGCCGTTCTCGACGCTTTTCGATATTTGCAGGATGGTTTCCGCCTTGTTGTTCAGCTCCGAGCCGATATGCCCCCGGGTATTGTCGTCGCCTTTGTTCAGGTGCAGCACCGTATGGATGTGCAGCTCGTAGTAGCTCGACCACCGCATCAGTTCGTTGATGATGTCGAGCGACTCGCTCGGACTGTTGATGTCGTGGATCAGGTCGCGGATGCCGTCGATGATGACCAGTCCGATGTTCTGCTCCTCGTGCAGCGCCCAGCGGATGATGTCCCTGCGCTGGTCGGGCGTGTACTCGCGCAGCACGAAGAACTCGATCCGGTCGTTCTCCCGGTCTGTCGGCAGCCCCGCCAGCTTGAGTATCCGGTGCAGTACCTTGTGGCAGTGGCATTTGCTCTGTTCCGTGTCAATGTACAGCACGCGGTTCTTGCAGGGCGGCAGCTCCGCCTTGTATTTCAGCACCTCTTTCCCCGACAGGGCAGAGGCCACGATGGCGCTGACATTGAACGTTTTCTTGCTTTTGGGCTTTCCGGTCGATGCGCTGAAATTGCCCAACGTCGCCACGGTCACGCCGTCTACCTGCACGATCTCCTGCGGAAAGTCGTACTTTTCGGTGACATTCAGACGAATGTATTGCAGTAGCGACTTGCATTTCTCCTCGTCTATCCGGTGGTTGTCCGGTAGTGTCATATCGGTTTTTTTCATGATTCTCATTTCTTGAATGTTCGTGGTTTCTGCTGTTGCTCCAGCCTGTATGCAAGCAGGTTGGCCCGGCTCTCTATTTCCCTGCCGGACACGCAGGGGTTGCGTCTTATCCATTCGTTCAGGTCGTCCCTGCGGACGAAGATGGTCTTCCCGTTCGGCTTATATACGGTAAACTCCCTCGAAGCCGTCAGTTTGTAGACGTAACTTTTCGACACTTGGAGGTAGTAGGCCACCTCGTCGATGGTCAGGAACTCCTTCGCCGTGTAGGCTACTTCCTCCACCCGTTTCAGGTGAGACAGCAGTTCGTCCAGCGAGCCGAACCGCTTCAGGTAGTTGTCCACTCTCAATATCTCTTTCTGAAAATCCTCCAACGAGTTCTTTTCGAGGAAAGATTTCAGCCCTTCTATGCGTGCAAGCAACAGGTCTATCTCTTTTCTGTTCATATCGTCTCGTCGTTTGTGCAGGCCGTCGGCTCTGCCGTTTGTACTTGGTTTTTCATCGCCCATTCGCACAGCTCCCGCCGGTTGAAATACACCAACTTGCCGTTAGGCTTGTAGTGCGGTATCCGCTTCGAGGAAGTGAGCTTGTAGAGATAACTCTCCGAGAGGCCCAGATAGGCCGATGCCTCGGCCGTCGTCAGTACCTCCTTGACAGCCCAGATGTGGTCCTTCAAGAGCTCGACACAGCTCTCGATCGCCTCTATTTTATCCACTTCGTCGATCTTCTGTTCCAGCGATCGTATGCGCTCGATGGGCTTCTCCGACCTTACCATGTCGATGATCTTCTCCATCTGGCGTATGCGGCCGGATGGCAGCTTGTTTGCGTTTGTCGTCCTTCGGTGTGTCATGGATGGATGCTGTTAAGGTTTGACAATAGCGGAGCGTCCCCCGCAGCAACCCGGTTGCGGGGGACAAAGGTATGGGCATCCGGCCGGCTCTTCGCGTTGATATTGTTGAGTGTCAAGACCACTCTCAACACAACTATCGACAAATCCGGCTTCTTATGTTACACTTCCTTGCTCTTGATTTTCCTTATGTATTTGTCAATGATGGCAAGAAAATGCTTTTCAGAAATACTAGGTGGCGTTTCTTTACTTCTATTGAGGGTGGATGACATGTCGTGCTGGTCAAGGTATTTCCTGCCCGAAGAACTCACGACAAGTTTCTTTTTTGCGATCACGGCCTGCCAATGGTAGGGAATGATGCCGCTCGACGCCAGTTTGTCCAGCAATACGACCAGCCGGGTATTGTTCCGTGAGGTCATTGTCCGCAACGTGTCCGTCGCATAGCGGGCGGCCACGTCGTCCGCGTCCAGTTTCTCCTTAAATAAACCGACCTCATTGGCAAGTTGCACAATGAGGTCAATCGTATACTTGTCGAGTACAGACTCGATGGTGTTATTCGACGGGATTGGTTTAGTCCTATCCCTGTCTTCATGTCCGGTTTCGATAGGTATTGTTTTCGGTAGGTCGGAAACATAAAATTCGTTGAGCAAATCCGCAATTTCAGCATCATCTAATTTATTGCGGTTGAAATATTTGCATACTAATTTTTCATGTTCCCTCAAAAGATCGGTTATGGTGTAGTAGTTCTTCTGGTGTTCATTTTTGCTCCAGGCATCTTTTTCGTCATGGAACTGATTTGAATGAATGAAATCAAGCGCATAGCGCTTGTAGCTCTTTTGCAAGGTCGATACTTCGGCCTTATAAGTTTCATGGGCTTGTTTGACCAACCGGAATAGCCCTTGTGTTCCGGTCTGCGCTGGGGTCCACCGAGACCTGAGCATCGCTCTTTTCAAAAAGAGAGAGGTGCAAAGATAATTTCTTTGTCATGGACTTAAATTTGAATTATTGTTATTTTTCTCCATTATTTTGGAGGTATTTGTATCACGCTTTCCCACTTTGTTGTATTCATTCGCTATATGCTTTAACTCTGTATCGTATGTGTTTAACAATCCATTCTTTACAAGCGAATGATAGTTACAGACCATATTTTGCCGATTGGGTACTTTTTCGTTCTGTAAACGGAAACAATACAAGCACTTCACCCCTACATCTAAAGGGTTGTCGGCCTTGAACGCTGAATGAACGAAATATATGAGTTGCGACTGTTTTTTTGTCCATACTACAGGCTGTTTGAATTTAGGTTCGTCAAAAATTCCGTTAAATATACTGAAAGTCGTATTCGAAGCGATGTATTTTTCATTGATAAGTAGTTGATACATAGTATATTTTTCTTTATGGCTATGGGTATTATGGAATATGGGTTTACCTAAATATGAATAGGTAATTCTCTTTTTAGTTCTGCATTGAGAGTGATACTCTCTATTGATTGAATCTGTCGCATATAGCCTTCAGCCTCGTATCGTACCGGTCCATCCATCCCGCCCGTTTGATCCAAGCGAAGCCCGTCACGAGGCTCGCCTTATGCGGCTTCTTTCCGCCGATGCGGAAACAGCATTCGCCCTTGATCCATAAATTCTTCCTGTTGAACCGGCTGAATGCCTGGTGGATGAAATAGGACAACTGCCGCTGGGTTTTTGTCCATTCCACCGGACTTTCGAACCTTGCCTTGTCGAAGATACTGCCGAATGCCTCGAATGTCGTCTCCGGGGCTATGTACCCGTATTTTACCAAATCTTCGTACATGGCCCGTATCTCCTCCTCGCTTTGCGGCACATAGAACGTTGCGGCTTCGTGTACGGGTTCGAATCCGGCAAAATCCACTTCGGGATAGAGTGCCCGGGTCTCTTCGTAGCAAACGGTATTGTGCTTGGGGATACGGCAGGTATTGAACCGTTTCCCGTTCTCCCTGTGCCATTGTTTCTCAAACAGGACATACGGGCTGTGCAGTTTGCATAGGCTCGACACCGCATAGGCGATGACTTTCAGTTGCAGGGGGGACGTCTGCGGAACGGGTTGGTAGTGTCGGTCCAGTATGCCCGCATCGACGGCTCTTTGCAGCAATGCAGCCACCCGTTCGTTGGCTAACGGCTCTATCAGATCGCCGTATTTCTCCCTCTGCTCCTCGCTTCGGGTATCGCACAACGACGACAGCGTTCGCATGTGCTTCACATAGTCGTCGAGTATCTTGGCCTCTTTCGCCCCGATCTCCTTCCTGCAGCTTTGCACATACTTCTCCACCATGTCGGTAAACCCGATATTGGCAATCAGACGGGCCACCTGCGGGGAAGCGTCCAATTCCATGTACCGGCATACCTCCTGCGTCCATTCGGCGATATGTTTCCATTCGGGGTCGAGCGCCTCAAATTCAACCTCGTCGTCCGCATCCAACTGGTATTTCAACTCTCCGATGATGCGGGTAATCTTTACTATTTTTATGACGGCTTCCTGTCTTGTCATACGTTTTCTGTGTTATCCGATGTCGGGAATGAGCGACACGGCGTTCTGTTTGTTCTTGTCCAGCACCTTGGCGTATATTTGCGTCGTCGTCAGGAACCGGTGCCCGAGCAATTTCGATACGGTATAGATGTCTGCGCCCAGGTCGAGCATCAGCACGGCAAACGTGTGCCGGGCGCAGTGGAAAGTCAAGTTTTTGTTGACGCCCGCCGCCAGGCTCCAGCGTTGCAGTTCCAGAGAAGTCCATGATCCGTAGGTAAACCCCGTAAATACGATGTCGTCCGGATTGCCTCTTTCTCCGAGATATTTCTCCGCCTGCGAAGAAATGTCGAGGTATTCCTGTCCCTTGGTTTTCCGCTGTTTGAACACGATCCGCGTGTACTTCCCGAATTTCTGCACTTCACCCCATGTCAGTTTCTGTATGTCGCTTTTACGCAGCCCGGTCAGACACGAGAAGAGGAACGCACGTTTCAGTACAGGGTAGCGGCAAGGAGTCGCTGCCAATTTCTTTACCTCGTCCAGCGTCAGGTAATCGCGTTTGACTTCTTCCTCCTTGAATCCTTCGATTCCGCGCAGCGGGTTTACCGGTATGATTTGGTCGTCGTATGCCTGATTGATGCAAGCACGCAGCTTGTTGAAGTAGGATACCTTGGAGTTCTGCGACAGCCCTTGGAATGTGTCGCGTTCACGGCGGGGTCCGACACGCTTGTGCGTATCTTTCTCCACGTTGTTCAGAAACTCTTTGAATCCCGTGATAAATTCCGGTGTTACTTCCCGGAAGGTGGTTTTCTCGTCGCAATAGATTTCAAGGTAGCGGAGGCAGCTTCTCCAGTTGCCCCAGTTGCCTTGCGATTCCGGATTCTTACGCCGTTCCTCCACCATCTTGCGATAGTATTCCAAAAAGGGCGTGTTCTCCTTGAACTGGCGCGTGAAGGTATATTCGCCGTTCTGTATTTCGATCAAACGTTTGGACTTGACGGCTTGTGCTGTAGCCAGCGTTTGACGGTTCTGTTCGCGTTCCAACGGAGTTTTGGCATCTATCAGGTAGAGCTTCAAATACTCCTTGTGGCGTCTGCCGTTTCTACAGATGTCAAGATACAGGCTTACGTTGCCGTTCGACAACTTCTTTTCCCGAAGCCTGACGGGTTCTTTTTGGGTAGTGGTCGTTTTAGCCATAGTCTGCTTTCTCCTTTTAATAATTATACGAAGAACTCTTTTATTGCTGTATCCCGTTCCCGGGGGACAGTTTTTTGTCCCCCGCACTCTTTTCGGGGGACGAACTGGGGACAAAAATACAATAAAAATGAGAAAACAAACAAGACAATCGAAGAAAAAGAGAAAATGAATTATCCTCCGAACGTACTGATATATTGTGATTTATAGGTAGGGTATTTGCTCTTCTTTAGCTCTTCTTTTCACGGCATCATTTTCCAGAGGGGAATACGAGAACCATTCGGGTGGTATGAACCTGTTTGCCCCCGAAGGTCCGGCAGTGGACGCCGAGGAGGAAGCCTTCATCCGGGCGATGCAGCGCAAGAAGAAAAAGAAGAAGCACAAGGGCTTGGGAATGTAATCGAAAATATCAACAATCAAAAAAATCAATGTATGTCACAACAAGAAGACGATTTGAGGGCGTTGGCGAAAATCATGGATTTTCTGCGTGCCGTGAGTATTATTTTAGTGGTCATGAACGTGTACTGGTTCTGTTATGAAGCCATACGGCTCTGGGGTGTGGACATCGGTGTGGTGGACAGGATACTGATGAACTTCAACCGCACGGCGGGGCTGTTCCGTTCCATCCTCTACACGAAACTATTTGCCGTCCTCCTGCTTGCCCTGTCCTGTCTGGGGACAAAGGGCGTGAAGGGCGAGAAAATCACGTGGGGGAAAATCTGGGCGGTCCTTGCCGTGGGCTTCGTGCTGTTCTTCCTCAACTGGTGGATACTGGCCCTGCCATTGCCGGTGGAGGCGGTGACGGGACTGTATATCCTGACCGTTGGCGCGGGCTATGTATTCCTGCTGATGGGCGGTCTGTGGTTGAGCCGCCTGTTGAAGCACAACCTCATGGATGATGTGTTCAACAACGAGAACGAGAGCTTCATGCAGGAAACAAGGCTTATCGAAAGCGAGTATTCGGTCAATCTTCCGACACGGTTCTACTACAAAAAGCGTTGGAACAACGGCTGGATCAATGTGGTGAATCCTTTTCGTGCCTCCATCGTGTTGGGTACGCCGGGTAGTGGAAAGTCATACGCGGTGGTAAACAGTTTCATCAAGCAGCAGATTGAAAAGGGCTTTTCGATGTATGTATATGACTTCAAATTCAGCGACTTATCTACAATCGCCTACAACCATCTGCTGAACCACCCGGAGGGTTACAAGGTGAAGCCGAAGTTTTATGTGATAAACTTCGACGACCCGCGACGCTCGCACCGCTGTAATCCCATCCACCCGGATTTCATGGAGGATATTACGGATGCCTACGAGAGTGCCTATACGATAATGCTCAACCTCAATAAAACGTGGGTGTGACCTGTAAAGTCACGTAATTGATTGTTAGACAGTGATATTAATTGCA
>OHEM01000357.1_pt1 | contig 20276 bp, 19 predicted proteins | sample 1567281 | NCBI WGS metagenome assembly OHEM01 (sample SAMEA3879537, study PRJEB24766) | human gut metagenome | biome: human-associated habitat; feature: feces | place: USA | collected 1985/1987
ACCGCCTCCACACTTTGATAAACAGCCACTTTGGAGCAGCCGCACAGCACACCAATCTCTGCAAGGCTCAGTCCCTCAAGCGCATAGAGCAGGAACCGGCGGCGCTGGGCCTCAGTACAGGTGTCCAGAACAGCCATCAGCTCATGCAGCGTTTCCATGTGGCAAAGATATTCTTCCGGCGTTTCTCCGTAGGCTCCTACGCCTTCGGTGGTAATGATGTACTCGTCAAACTCCCGGCCATCCCAATGCCGCCGCTGTTCATGGAACAGGTTCTCCGTTTTGTGATCGGCCCGGTCAAGAAATTCATAGACTTCCAGCGTGACCTCCACGGCCACAGCTTGTCCGTTGTAATGGATGGTGACTTCCATCTGCCTTTCCTCCGTTCAGATTTTTTGCGGGAAAATCTGAACGGGGCGGCGGGGAACGACACCGGGGGCAGGGTTCGGGCCATGTTGGCCCGATGTTCCGGCCCCATAGGTATGAAAAAACGCTCGGACAGCATGAAGCTATTCGAGCGCAAAAAACACGGTATTCAGTTACATTGTGACAATTTTCGCACTGGCTGCCAGACGGGGCCTGTCCGGTGGCCGGGATTTTTTTGACGATAGTGCAAACATCGTCTGAATTTGTCGGCGGTCAGTGTGCTTCATGGCGGCTCCCTCCTAAAGCCGCCGTGTCAGCGTGTAGGCGTCACTCCTTTGTCGAGAGCATAAGGAACGGCGGCCTTGATGTACTCAAAACCGCCGCAGTACCCTGAAAATCCATTATAGGCGCACGAAGCTACCTGCCCTGCAACGGTTTTTTCTTTTCCCCGTTGGTCGGGGCAGGATCGCTTGGCTTATTCGGTTTATTCTTGGTCTTGTGCGGCTGCCTCTTTCAGCCGCGAAAAGCTCTCATCGCTGATGATGTGTTCAATCCGGCAGGCATCGGCCTCCGCAGTTTTTGGGTCAACGCCTGCGGCGATAAGCTGCTCGGTAAAAAAGCAGTGACGCTCGTAGATTTTTTCGGCAACCTCGCGGCCCACATCGGTCAGATGGAGAAAGTGATCTTCGTCCATCGTAAGAAAGCCGCCGTCCCGCAAGGTAGCCACTGCATGGCACACGCTTGGCTTTGACACCTCCATGTGCCGGGCCACATCTACGGAGCGTACCATACCGAGTTTCTTTTGGAGAACAAGGATGGTTTCCAGGTAGTCCTCCCCGGACGCATGAAGTTTCATCAGTACCTCCTTATTACGAATTAAACGCTTAACTTCCAATTTGCAGAAGCTGTCTGTAAATCGACCAGTCTATGATAGAGGCCATTTTCTTTCATAAGTTCTTCGTGAGTCCCGTTTTCGGCTACAATACCATCTGACAATACAACAATGTTATCGGCAGCCTCCACCGTCCTCATTCGATGAGCGATAATAAGAACCGTCTTGCCTTTTACCAGCCTGGATATTGCGTTTTGAATTTCAGTTTCGTTATCTACATCAAGAGAAGCAGTAGCTTCATCGAGAAGAATAACAGGAGCATCTTTCAAAAGAGCGCGTGCGATGGAAAGCCGCTGGCATTCACCGCCTGATAGCGTAGAGCCGTTTTCTCCAATCACTGTCTGATAGCCGTCAGGTAATTTTGAAATAAATTCATCACACTGCGCTGCTTTAGCTGCGACAATCACTTCCTCGTCCGTAGCGTCCTTTTTGCCAACGCGAATATTTTCCATGATGGTGTTATTAAACAGCACAACATCTTGAAAAACGATAGAGAAGTTTTTCATCAACATGGTTGAATTTAGCGGAGCAATATCGGTTCCACCCAACAATATTCTTCCTCCGTCCAGAGGATAAAATTTGGCTGCCAGTTTTGCGACTGTACTTTTGCCGCCGCCGGACGGGCCAACCAATGCCGTGACCTGTCCCTGTTTTGCAGTAAACGAAACATCCTTCAGTACCGGTTTGCCCTTTTCGTAAGAAAACTGGACATGATCGAATGTAATATCGTACCCGTTTGTATGGATATTCTTCTCGCCGGTTTCTTCCGGGTATTCCTCTATTTCTTTCAAACGGTTTACCTGAAGCTGTACAGAGAACAGCTCCGCCATATTTGACATCGCCCCGGAAAGCGGATCATAAAGGCGGGAGGCAGCAATCAAAAACAGAATATAGGTAAACAGAGAGGTACCTCCACTTACCACAAGACCGTTACCTACTACAATCACCGTTGCCAAACCGAGCCGTAAAAACATCTGGCCGGTTGTCAGCAGACTTGCCGTTGTCATTTCGGATGAAATTTGTGCTTTTTCTGCGGCATCCATCTTTGCGTCCAATTTGCGAAGATAATCTTCTTCCTGATTGCAGGCTTTTATATCCTGTACAGTTTCCAAACACTCCTGAATACCCTCTGCAAGCTCCAGTCTGGCGTTCATGTGTTTTTGGTTGAGTTTTTCCTGCCATTTCCGTGACAGAATAACGATTGCAAATGAAATCGGAGCTACCCAGAGAAGAGCCAGGCCCATTTGCCAGTTGAAAATCAGCAGGCCGATACAAACAATCCCCGTAGAGATAACTGCTCCAAAGAATTGTGGAACCGTATGGGAAAATGCGTGCTCAAAGTTTGCACAGTCTCCCATAATAGTGCTTGTCAGGTCAGCAAGATCACGCTGGTGGAAGAAGGTCAGCGGAAGGGTGCGCAATTTTTCCGCAAGTCCGATACGCCGCCTTGCGCTTTCGTCATACGTTCCGAGATATGCTGCGGTGTACTGGCAATAATGAAAAATAAATACAACGGCTAAAATCACAATTCCAATCACAGTGTAAACGGCGGCACTGATCTCTGGCGCACTCGTTCCCAAAACAGGCGCAAGAAGCTGATTGAGGACGATAGCCAGAAGAATAACAGGAAACATAAGGCTGATATTAGCCAGTACCGAATAAACGATCCCTTTTAACAGGTCTTTTGCACCCTGATTGCTTAACGCATACTTCTTTTTTAACGCCTTAATCATGCTGCTCGTCCTCCTTTCCGACCTTCCAGGCAATCGAAGTCTGGTAATCCTTCCACATGGAAGAATAAATACCATTTAAGGCTACTAACTCTTCGTGTGTACCTCTTTCTGCAATCTGCCCATCCTTGAACACCAGAATAAGGTCTGCGTCTTGTATCGTAGAAAGTCGATGAGCAATCATCAGAACCGTTTTGTTTTGGGTCAGCCGCTCAAAAGCGAGCTGTATCTGATGTTCGTTTTCGGCATCTGCAAATGCTGTGGCTTCATCCAGCACAATAATAGGGGCGTCTTTTAAGATTGCCCTTGCAAGAGCAATCCTTTGATTTTCACCTCCTGAGAGATATGTGCCTCCTGTTCCAACGAGCGTATCAAGCCCATCCGGGAGGCGGTCAATAATGTCCTTGCATTGTGCTTCATCAGCCGCTTTCAGGACTTCTTCCCTGGTAGCGTCCGGGCGGGCCGCTTTAATATTATTCAGTAAAGTATCCTTGAACAGACGGGTATTCTGAAACACGAAAGCAACCCTTTCCATCAGTTCCTGCTTCTCAATATTGCGTACATCCACGCCGCCAATCGTAACAGAACCTGACTGAACATCATAAAATCGGGGAATGAGACTTGCTGCTGTACTTTTACCGCTGCCAGAGGCACCAACAAGCGCAACTGTTTTTCCTGCCGGAACCTCAAAGCTGATATAGTCTAAGGCCTTCTCTTTGGCCCCTGGATAGGCGAAGGAAACATCCGAAAACACAATCGAAGCATCTGCCGGGATCAGGGGATGTTCCGGCTCTTTCAATGGCTTTTCCTGCAAAATTTCATCCACCCGGCTGACTGCACTTTTAGCCGCCATAAGCTGCTCGCTGGCAAACATGATACGGTTCATCATAGTTGCACAGACCGGAGTAAACAAACTGTAAAACAGAAAATCCAGCACAACATTTTCATAAGCCGCCTGGCCGCTGACCCCGGACAAAATAAACATGGCGACTGGAATAAGTAAAACAAATGTGCCGTTCAGTGTTACTGTAAATCCAGTAAGAGGAATACGGCATTTTAAGGCATACCCGGAAGCAAATTTTTCGTATTCTTCTATTGCAGCGTGAAAATTTTTGAAGGAATAAATAGTTTGCTGAAATACTTTTACAACAGGAATACCGCGAATATATTCCACAGCTTCTTTATTCATCGTTTCCAGTGCAGTCATATACTTGCCCATAAACTGCGCATTATCTCCGCCCATCATCTGTTTGAGAAAGATGACACTGATTCCCATAGGTATCAGGCAGCAAATTCCCAGCCGCCAGTCAAAAAGGAAAATCAAAATAATAACGGCAACCGGCATAACTGCGGCTCCGGTCAGATCGGGAAGCTGATGGGCCAGAAATCCTTCTGTAAGTCCTGCATTATCATCAATGATTTTTCTGAGCCGTCCGCTTGCATTTTGGCTGAAATACCCCAACGGCAGCGTCACGATATGATGAATTGCAGATTTTCTCATATTGGTGGCTGTACGAAACGCCGCCAGATGAGTACAGTTCAGGGCGATAAAATAAATTAAAATGCTTGCCGTTGCAAACACAACCGCCATCCACGCATAATGGGCGCTCCCCGTTGCAAGAGATATATCCCCGGCAGCAAAAGCCTGGATTAAATCGCGGATGACGAGCCAAATGCAAACAAAAGGCAGCATAGATAAAATGGTACTGATCCCGGAGAGAACACATCCCAAAACGGTCAAAACATGGAATTTCCCTGCATATCCGAACATTCTGGACAGTTCTCCATTTTTTTGCTTATCCATAAGCAAGGCTCCTTTCGCAATAATAGACGAGTTAGCATCTTCTAACCCGTCTATTATCATAAAATCATTCAGTTGTTTCTGCCACTCCATACAGAGCGTATCTATCCAATCAGACACATAATTCATTGACACATAAGGCAGGAATATAAGCGGGACAAATTTTCCTGTAACGGAAATGTTTCTACATGACCTTCATCAACGAAATGCAGAACCCGATTGCAAGTCATAGCGGCAAATTCATAATCGTGGGTAATGATTAAAATGGTCTTTCCTTTTTGCGCCAGAGCTTTCAAATGCTCCGATATTCTCATCATATTTTTGAAATCAAGACCGCTGGTAGGCTCATCCAAAATCAAAACGGGGGTATCTATCCAATCTGATACAGCGAGAGCGAGCCGTTGTTTCTGTCCGCCGGAAAGAGTAGCGGGATGCCGTTCTTTCCATTCAAACAAACCATATAGTTTTAGCAGATCATCGCGTTGCTCCTGGGTACTGCCTTTTCCGTTTAATAGCAGTTCTTCTTCTACGCTGTCCCCAAACAACTGGCAATCTGTATTTTGCATAACAAAGTAGGCAAAATTCTTCCTTTTTCCTTTAGATACCTTTGTCCCGTTATATATGACCTGACCCTCTTTTTCCTTTTGCATACCACAAAGAATATTCGACAAAGTAGTTTTTCCTATTCCGTTATGGCCTACAATCGCAATCAGGTCGCCAGCATACGCCCGAAAAGATATATCGTGGAAAACCGGATGTTTGCGATAGGAAAACGTCAAATCCTTTACCTCCAGCGTCATATCTTTTTCTTTTGTAGGGGGAATATCTACTTCAATATGGTGTAAATCTGCCGCCCGTATTCCTATGGCTCGTCTTTTTTCTTCTGGAATAGAGAGCAGTTCTCCCGCCGTCCATTCTTCTTTTATGCTCCCGTTTTCCATATAAAGAAAACGGTCTGCAAGGTCAGTAAGATAATAAAGCCGGTGTTCAGCAACAATGATTGTGTGGCCTTCCGCTTTTAGTCCACCCATCAAATTTTTAAGCGCCTCAACGGAATACATATCCAAATTGGCCGAAGGTTCATCAAACACATAAATTTCCGGGTCAACAGCATTGACGGAGGCCACCGCTATTTTCTGTTTTTCTCCGCTGGACATCGGATAAATTTCTTTCCCGCGCAGCATATCTCCGTTAATACGTTTGATCGCACTTGAAACCCGTCCATCCAGTTCTTCATACGGAACGCCATAGTTTTCACACCCGAACGCAATTTCATCCTCTGTAATACTGGCAAAAAACTGGCTCTTTGGATCTTGAAAGATTGAACCTACTTTTTTCCCGATTTCATACAGAGGATATTCCGATATGCTGCGTCCCAGCAGTGTGACTCGCCCTTTCAGCGTCCCTTCGTAAAATTGTTCAGCTAACCCGTTTATCAATCGTGTTAAAGTTGTCTTTCCGCAGCCGCTCCCTCCAGTCAGAACAAGGAACTCGCCCTTTTTTATATCGAGGCTGATATGATGGATACTTTCTGTTTCGGCTCCCGGATATTCAAAAGATACATCTTCAAACTGGATAACGGATCGCCTTGCTTTATCATTTACCATTATGCTACCGTCCTTTCCAGCACAAAATAGAGTGCGGTTACGCAAACAGCAACCACGCACATAATCCAATCTCTTTTTTGAAATTCTATCTTCCTGCGGCAGGTATGTTTTCCCGGATTGGAAATCCCCCTGCTTTCAGCAGAAGCTGCGAGTTCCTCAGCTATTCTGGATGAACGGAAAATAACAGGCGTAACAATATACTCCATTGCGTCCAGAGGATGTTTCCATGACAACAGCTTTCGCAGCCGAAGTGAGGCAAACACATCGGAAAATTCACTGCGCACAGTAGGGAAGAAACGCAACATGAAGGTTACGGGCAGGGCAATTCCATCAGGAGCGTGGATTTTTTTAAAAACTGCTACAACTTCTCCCGGCGGCATACCAATCACGGGCTGCGCAGCCATAACCATCATCAAAATACGCAGCACCATGAACAGGAACATTTCCGGCATAAGAATGGTAATGCCCTGTCCTCCTGAAAGCAGCCTTAACACGATAAAAACACCGCAGACGATTAGATATTTTATTGTCTGCCTGCCAAAGCCCTGAATAATCAAATACACGCTCAAAACGCCCAAAAGTGTGTATATCAAAATGTCGCTTGTGAGCACCGCCACAAGCGACATAGTGAGAACTATGACAAGCAATTTGGTCCGAAAATCAAATTTCATGCTCATAGTTTATTTAATCGCGCCACTCTTTCTGAAGTGCTTCACAATCAGTTTGTTGCTAATCATGCAGCCAAGGACGGCCAGGATAGCGGTGACAGCCAGGCTCAAAAGGACGTACTTCGGATCGGTGTAATACTGGGTCTGAACCTGAACCTGCTGCTCACTGACGCCGGTGGCAAGAAATGCGTCTTTGAAAAACCAAATTTCTGACATACCATGTGCAGCGCGAACCAATGCCGTGATTACCCACGAAATGGACACACGCTTAATGTCATGGTAGGCATCCTTTCCGCACATGGAAAGCTCTGCAATGATACCGCCGCCCAAAAACCACGGAATCATAAATGGCCCCATCATCAATCCGGCGATAATTGCCCACATGATATTGTAGACAAGAGCGGGGCCATGCTTGCCGACTTTCATGCACATATAAACATAGAACGGTGCGAGGATAAGTGCCGCACCTGCGGCGTTAAAAATCATGGAATAGAACAGTGAAGCGCCGGTCAGGGTCGAATAGACCATAAATACAACGAACATGACCGCACAGAAGATACCGATGATTGCCGCGTCTTTGACAGTGTACTTGTTACCTGTCGATTTTTCATTTTCCATTTGGAAATCCTCCTTTGTCTTGCAGAAAGTTAGCAGTACCTAACCCACTATTCAAAAAATAGGCCAGCTTCAAGCGGTCTTTCTGCTTTTATCTGACAAAGGATATTCTAATACAGCTCAGATTTCTTCGCCACTCCATACGGACCCGCTTCTATCCAAACGGACACTCTTTCTGAATTCCGTCGGAGAGCTGCCATACGTTTCTTTGAAGGCAGAAGTGAATTTATTCGGATTTTCATATCCGATTTTACTTGCAATCTCCGTTACTGACAACTCGGTTTCCAGCAACAATTTTTTGGCGACTTGAAGCCGATAGGTACGAAGATAAGAATAGACAGAGGTTCCATAGACGCCTCGAAAGCACTTTTTCAATGCTGTTGTAGAAATCTCGAATTTCTGGGAAAGCTGTTCAATCGTATGATGTGCTGTCAAGTCCTCCGTAATATAGGACGCTACTGCTTTAATCAATGCGACCTGATTTTGATTGAAATAATCCGTCTGTAAAACTTCTTCTGCCGTATTGAGATCACTTAAGAACAGAAGCAGTTCCAGCATTTTGACTTTCATGTATCCTGGTTTTCTTTTTTCCCGGACATGATAAAGTTCCGAAAAAATATGTTCAATAGACGGATTGGCCCGCATGATGCAGCAACGGTTTCCTTCGCAAATATATTTTTGTATGTAGTGCAAATCAATATTCAATAGCTCCATGATTTGCCGTACTTCCGGCAGCAATTCATCCAGATTGATGATGATAGAAATACCGTGATAGTGGTTCAGCGGAAAACACGAATTTGACTTTTTCTTCATCATGGAGCTGATCGACAAATCGCCTTCCGCCATATAGCAGCAACTATTTTCGCCAAAGCTACACTCAAAACGTCCTATCAGACAATGGTTAATCTCTATCATGTTTTTAGCTGTGGCTTGATTTTGATTGCAATATCCCATGTGCATATCGTTATAGTAAAGCTCAATACCAGAAAAAACCTGATAGACTGTAATGCGTCCATGCCCTGTTTCATTTGACAGCCGAAAAATTTTACAGTCCTGCCGTAGTTCATCTTCTTCGGGAGAGCCGTATAACTTTGTCCCTTCAAATTCGTCTGGCAATTCAGACCGCAATAATACTTCAATCGCACCAGAGAGTGCTTGTTTTTCATAGGTCAGCACTACCCATTCCTCCTTTCGGTTCGTTATGACTAACCACTCTAAGTATAGGCGCGAATAATGGCAGTGTCAAATGGTTTTCTGACAAAAAGAAACAGAGGGAAAACCCTCTGCTTCTCTTAAAATTGAAGTTCTAAATATAAATAAACTCTTGACAAATCATTTCCTCCACCTGTGCTTTCAGCGTGTTCATCAGCCCCACCCAGCGCATAGGGTCACGGGCTTTCAATTCCTCGGTGACGCCTGCCGCCTCCATCATGCGGGGCAACATGGCGTCCATCCGTTCATGCGCCGCCCGGTCAATCTCCAACAGGTGCGGGTACAGCTTTTCGCTCAAAATCAAGCTGCTGTAAAGGCCAGGCCGGTGTTCCTTCAGGTAGCGTTGCCGCATACGGCCATACTTGCCGATGGGGGCCTCCGGCTGCTCGGAAAGTTTCAGGTTGGGGATGTAGTAATCCCCGCAGCGGATGTAAGTCAATTTGCTCATGTTCATCCTCCTTTGCACTGTGACGGTTAAACTGCGGCGCTGGCCGGTAAAGCGGCCTTGCGCGGCTCCTGCCTGGGTAACTGGCTGACGGGGATAAAAACGCCCTTTTCCATGTCCTCGGCCCGGATCGCGGCCTTTGCTGCCTCCACCTGGGCCCTGCGCTTGGCGTTGTAGCGTTCTTCCCATTCCTTCTGTTTGCCATTGGCCTTGCGGCGCAAGTAGTTCTGGTGAAGCCTGTCTTTGCGTTCCTCCTTCTTCCGCAGTTCTTCCTGTTCCTCCGGAGTCAGGGGAACCGGCTGCAAGGCGGGCGGGATATACCGGCCCACAAAGTTGAAGTAGATTTCAACCTCCTGCGTGGTATCCTGGCTGCCTTTCCGGGCGCGCTCATGGACAAGGATTTTCTCTACAAACTCGTTGAGCATGGTGTTTGTCAGCGTGTCGAAGTTCTCGTACTTATCAATCAGGGCAATAAACTTCTCCGCAGATTTCCGGCTCTGCTCATAGCCGGTAACGGCCTTTTCCAGTTCCGTGATTTCCGCATGGAGAGCGTCCTGCTCTTTGGCATACTGTGCGTCCAGGGCCTCATACCGGGCGTCCGGCAGCTTACCCAAGGCGTTGTCCTCATAGATTTTGCAAATCAGCTTTTCCAGTTCCCCGGCCCGCTTTTGGGCGGCGGCCAGCCGTTTCCGCTTTTTGGATATGTCGGCGGTTTGCTGGGCGGCCTGCGTTTCCTGGACGGTGCGGATAAACTCGGCCCGGTCATTTTTGGAATACTCCGCGATGGCCCGGAGCATATCGGTTATCAGGGTCAGGACGGCCTCGGCCCGGATGCGGTGCTGTGTGGGGCAAAGGGCGCCGATAGGGTACTTGCTGTACTGGCTGCAAGTAAACTGTGGGTCACGCTTGCCGTTATTGACGCGATGGACATACATCTTGCCGCCGCAGTCGGCGCAGTACATCAGGCCGGTCAAAGGGTGGGCCTCGCCCCAGCCGTCCGGGTAGCGCCGGACATTCGCCCGGATGCGCTGCACATTGTCAAAGGTTTCCTGGTCGATGATGGCCTCATGGGTATTCTCGAAAATCGTCCACTCGCTTTCGTCAACATAGTGGCTTTTCTTGTCCTTGAAGTGCTTGCGGGTCTTGAAATTGATAGTATGGCCCAGGTATTCCCGCTTTTTCAGGATGTTCACAATGGTGGACGATCCCCAGCCGTAGGGGTCTTTGACCGGCTTTGACCTGTTTACGCCCTCGTGAAAGCGGGCCAGATGGACAGCGGGGATTTCAACCTTTGCCTCGGACAGCAGCTTGGAGATTTGATAGGGGCCGTAGCCCTCCATCGTCAGGGAAAAGATGCGGCGTACCACTTCGGCGGCTTCTTCGTCAACAAGCCAGTGTTCCCGCTTCTCGTCCCACAGGTAGCCGTAAATGACAGTGCCGGTCAGGTGCTTGCCGCTCATGCCCTTGGACTTGAACACGGAGCGGATTTTCCGGCTGGTGTCGCGGGCATAAAACTCGTTCATGATGTTGCGGAACGGGGTAAAATCATCATCGCCTTTCAGACTGTCTACACCGTCATTGATAGCGATCAGCCGGACGCCGCGCTGCCGCAAAATCTCCATGACCTGGCCGACTTTCAGATAGTCACGCCCCAGGCGGCTCATGTCTTTGATAACAATGGCCTCCACTCGTCCGGCCTCGACTTCCTCCATCATCGCCAGAAAGCCGGGACGGTCAAAGCGGGTTCCCGATACGCCGTCATCGGTGAAGTGGGTAGGGTTTGGCAGCCCATTCCTGCGGGCAAACTCCTCTAACATCTGCTTTTGATGGCTTATGGAGTTGCTCTCGCCCTGTAATTCATCATCGCGGCTCAACCGCTCATACAGTGGGGTGATTTTCTCGTTTCTCATGGCTGTACCTCCTGAAATGAAAATGCTCTAAGTGACTGCTTCACTAACCATGACAAAAACCATGATTAAGAAGTCACTTAGAGCATACATCTCCTGCGGCCAGCTTGAATTTGCGGTACTGCTTCACAGCGAAGTGATCCGGGTGCTCCTTCTCCAGCTTGGCGAACAGAATATCCACGGGCGACTGAAATTCCTCATCGTCCGCTCTGGCCTCCGATGCGTTGATGAGCTCCAGCAGCGTGAGGAAGTTCTTTTCTTCCGGCTCCGCCTCGTACCAGATGTACCCGATCAGGGCGCAGTACAAAAGCCGCTCGGCCTTGACCCAAAAATCTTCCGAGGATTTTTCCCCGTCGCCTTTGGTGTTGGCGATGATGACATTGACCAGTTTGAGGATGTCTTTCTCCGACCGGATGTAGGCGAAGGGGTTGTATTTCATGCTCTTTTTGAAGTTGATGGTGTTGAGGACCTTGATGCGGTACGGCTCATAGATGACCTTCCCGCGGGCGTCCCGCATGGGCTTTCCGTTCTCGTCCAGCTTGGGGGCGCCCCGCCGCAGCATGGTCCCCACCTCGGACAAAAGCTGTCCTTTCGGGTTTTGTCAATAAGGAACAAGAAAAAAGTATCTTGCTTTTAAGCGGTTTCATCGCCGCTGTCGTTCTTGATAAGGCGCACAACCTTGTCCGTAAAGGTTTCCCGGCTGGTTTCGCTGAAATGGATATGAATGTCAAAGGTCGTGCCGCCGATGTTCTTCACAAGGTCGGGTTTGGCGGTCAGAGGGGAAGCGGCTGCGGGGGTGCTGGTCTTGCTGGTTTCATTGTTCATAGGCTCTCCTTTCAAAGATAAAGCCCCATGTGGTCGGCACATGAGGCGGTCATATCGGGTAAGGGTGCAAGGGTGCAACAATGCAAAGGTATCTACGGATTGCATTCTTACTTTGCACTCTTGGCTTCGTTCCTGCGGTAGTACCATTGATTTCCCCGGCGTATGACTTCTATCCGGGTATCAAGATTGCGGCGGGCATTTTTAACCGTCCTCTCGGATATTCCGGCTTCGGCTGCGGCTTTTACAATGTCCTCGCTGGCAAGCTCTTTCCCGTCTGCAAGCAGGTCAAGTATCAGCTTCTCGGCTTGCTCGGTCTTGGTGGCGGTGTTCCCGCCCGCGCCGGATAGCAGCTCGTCGGCGGTTATGTCATATTCGCCTATCCATGAAAAGCCCGTTTCCGGGTCAAGGCAAAAAGCAACGGGCTTGCCCTCTGGCGCAAGGGAAGATTTATCATGGACGATAACACGCACATTCGGCTCCCGCTTCACGCGCCCGATCAGCAGGACGCTCCTTGCTGCGGCGCGGAAGTCAATAGAACCTAAGCCCCGGTATGCGCTCTGCCCTCCGGCGGCTTTGTTCAAGTGCCCGATAAGGATAACGGCGCACCCGGTACGCTCGGCAACATCGGCAAGGCGGCGGAACATGGGGCGCACTTCGTTTGCCCGGTTCATGTCGGTTTTTTCGCCCATGTACGCCTGTATGGGGTCAAGGATAATCAGCCGCGCCCCGTTTTGCGTGATTGCCTTTTCTATGCGCTCGTCGGAGAGGGTAAGCTCCCGCTTGGCTTCATCAATCACAAGCACGCGGTCAAGGTCGGCTTCGGCTTCTATCAAGCGGGGCTTGACGGTATCGCCCAGCCCGTCCTCGGCGGTCTGGTAAATCACTTGGAATGGCGGCAAGGGCTTCATTCCCGGCAGCGTTCCCCCGGTGGTGCAGGCGGCGGCAAGGCGCAGGGCAAAGGTGGTCTTGCCCTCGCCGGGGTTGCCTTGCACAATGGTTACTTTCCCAAAGGGGATATACGGCTCCCATAGCCATTCAACGGTCTGTGTGTCAACCTCGCTCATGCGGATAATCTCGACGGTTTCTTCCTGCGGCGGCTCTTTCAGGCCGTAAACCGCTTCCCGGATATACTTCCCGTCTGTGATTTCTGCCCGGTGCTGCAATACCTCGTTCCAGTCCTTAAACAGCGGCACAAGGCGGTGGACGGTATATCCCTCCGGCACAAGCTCCGCAAGGCGGCTGCAAGCGTCGCTTCCGGCTTGGTCGCTGTCAAGGCATAGGTAAACGGTCTTGATGTTCGGACGGTCAGAGAGGAAACGCAACAGGGCTTTTTCTCCCACGCCGCCCAATGACAAATAGCTCTGCTTCTGCCACGCCTTTTTGAACAGGCAGAGGAAAGAGAGCAGGTCAACGGGGGCTTCAAAGACAAAAAGCCTGTCGCCCTCGCCCCGGTAGCAGAAATTAAAGGCTTTGTCGCTGCCTTTCACATCAAGCCGGAAGTTTCCCGCCGTTCCCTTGCTGTGGGCGTAGCGCGGTATTCCGTCCTCGTCCCGCCCCACAAATACGGCGTTGTGGTGGGCTGCGTCCTCGTAAATATCGCCGCGGGCAAAGAAAAAGCCCGTCACATCTTCATCAATGCGGCGGGCGGCTGTGAGGTAGTTCCTCGCTATGCGGTTGTCGGTGCTGCGGGGTGGCAGTCGGAAGTCAGAGAGGGGCGCGGGGCTTGGTCTGTCCGGCGGCGGGGCTGCGCCTTTTTCTCCTGTCAGCATTTCAACGGCTTCGGTAAAGCTCTTGCCGAAAAACTCCATGACAAAATCAACGGGGCCGCCGCCCTTGCTCTGGCTGTGGCGATACCATTTGTTGCCCCGGACGGTCAGGCTGTCGTGCCGCTTCCAGCGGTATTCATTTCCGGCGCGGGTAAGCTGCTCGCCCTGTCCTTGCAGAAAAGAAACAAGGTCGGCTTGGTTGGCGTGGTCTATCTGTTCTTGGGTGTAATACATGGCTGATACCTCTCTTTCTGTGGTTGAATTGTTCATGGTTTTGATGTAGAATGAAACCGAAAAATCGGAAGTTAGTGAGGTGCTGGATTGTGAATGAAAGAGAAAGAATTATTCACTTATGGTTTGAAATGTGGCTTACAAAACAGGATTTAGGTATTGATAATATTTTTGCAGAAGATGTAATTTATACTGAAAGTTGGAGTCCAAAATATAATAACCGTCAAATCGTAAAACACTGGTTTCAGGAATGGAATACTCGTGGCAAAGTCGTTGCTTGGGAAATCAAACAATTTTTCCACAAAGGAAATCAGACGATTGTGGAGTGGTATTTCAAAAATGAAATGAACAATGGGAGCATAGAGGAATTTGATGGAATTTCCCTGGTTGAATGGACAAAGGATAATAAAATAAAATCATTGAAAGAGTTTGGCTGCAATTTGAATAATTATAATCCTTATGAGCATAGTGACCTGCCCGAATTTAGGGACGAAAGAACAAGTTGGTTTTAATATTAGGAATCAATAGCGTCCATTTTATCGGAAAACATTTAGGACGGACAGGCAAAGCAGCTTGCCCGCCCTTTTCCTTATCGCTCCTGTTCATGCCGCTTGGTGCGGCTCTGCGTCTGCTCCGGCTGGTCGGCGCGGAGTGCAATATCCACGCATTTGCGGATTTTTTGAAGCTCGGCAACCTCGGCGCGGGTATCTTTCAGCGTGTCATATTCCGCTTCCCTCTGTGCTTTGAGGGCGGTATATTCTTTCTCCCACGCGGAGATCGGCAGGGTTTTCACGCCCTCCGGCAAATGGGCATGGAGATAGCGGTTTGCCGCGTCCCATAGGGTAAGCTCGGCGCGGCGGGCTTCCGCAAACTTCTCCTGTTTTCCTTTCCAGCGGATTTGCCGATACTCGTCCTGTATGGGCTTGTAGGTCTGATAATTTCTGCCGTACTCCATGAGTTTTTGCAGTTCTTTCATGCGCTGCTCTGCGGTTTTCATTCCCTCCCGGATTGAATAGGCTTTATCACTGACAGAGGAAAGAGAAGCGTCCAGCTCATCAAGATTAGAGATACCATGCTCGGAAAGATAGTTGACCGCTGCCGCTATGGTTTTCAGTTCATCGGCTGTGTGCTGTTGTTGCCAACGCTGCGAATACTTCCGGCTCTTTTCTCTCTGAACGCTCAAATACTTCATCAGCAGATTTGCAAGGTTGGGAGATTGCGGCGGCTGTTCCGGGGCGGTTTCCCGCGCTTTGAACAGGTCGGCAATCCATGGTTTTGCCCTTTGCGGAGAACGCTGTGCCGCCACAGTCCAGTTCAATGACTGTCTCTGCGTATCGGTGTGGATCTCCCACTGCAACACACAGCCGATTGGAAATCAGTTGCAAAATTGCAAGTTCACCCTGGGGAAGTTCGCTCAGATTGCATTTCTGCAATTCTCTGGTCGGAATGATGGCATGGTGATCTGTGACCTTTTTGTTATTCACATCTTCGCTTCGTCGATTGTAAAAATGATATACACTCGACCGTTTTTATCTATCCAGCCATTCTTGGCAGACAAGCTCATGCGGTCAAGCAAAATGCCATACAGCATCTTGGCATCAGCAGAAATATTCCAGAACCTCTCGTTCGTGAACAACACCTTCGGAACTCGATAGAATGTGAACAGATCGGATTGCTGACCGTAAAAATAATCAAAACTCACACGGCTTCACCACCTTCTTTCTGCGGAACACTTTCTGTTGTCAGCGGAATGCTGCGGAAAGTCATATCCGTCTTTTCGTAAGGACATCGGGCAAAATAGCAGAAGCGGTATTCCTGTTCATACGCATCCATATCAACGAAGCCCCACTTCACGCATAACCTTCTTCGTACACCAACCAATGCACGGGTGATCTCGCCCATAAGGACAGCCATCACATTCCGACTTGGGTTTCGGTGGCAAAGAGATTAAGTAGTAGCAATGATTTCTACCCAGACGGCAACCCTTTCTGCCATTCGTCCAGTAGTAGCAGTAATGGCAATCGCTCGGCTTGTCTGCGGCATAAACAGGCTTGCTCAATTAAAACACCTCCAATCTCTTGTATTTGCCCATGGTTTTGGGCATAAAAAAAGAGCGCCTATCCATCCCTGATGCGGGGCAAATAGACGCTCTATGTACATAACGATATTCAATTTTATCTGCTATAACAGCATGGTACTCAAAACATCCGCCTTTTTTGATTAGCAGGTTTTTTAGCACGATTTTTGGTCTGATTAGCAGGAAGGGCTTTTTCATTAGCAAGAATGCCCTTTTTTCTGCTAATAATTAGCTGGCAATTTTGTCTTATAACAGCAGTTCGATTCTGGAGGGGTGTCAAAAATCAAATTTTGGAGTAGAATTTTATCTCATACAGTGAAAGAGCTTTTTCGCAGCTTTTTATATAAGAAAAGCCGAAAACCCTTGAAAACAAAGGCTTTCGGCGTTGTTAGCTGGCGTCCCAGAGAGGATTTGAACCTCCGACCCCACGCTTAGGAGGCGTGTGCTCTATCCAGCTGAGCTACTGAGACATTTTTAAGATTTATGCAATTTTCACTGCTCGAAGGAATCGAACAATCTGCCGCTTAGGAGGCGATCGCTCTATACAGCTAAGCTACTGGAGTATATACGCTCATTTTACTATGCACAGGGCGGATTGTCAACGTGAAATACACTTTTTTGACCCGGAGCGCAGAAATCCATTGACAGCCGGGACGCAATGTGGTAAAATATGTCCTGCGTCTGAGTTGAATATGCTTTTGCACGCACGGAGAGATGGCTGAGTGGTTGAAAGCACCGGTCTTGAAAACCGGCGATGTGAAAGCATCCGTGGGTTCGAATCCCACTCTCTCCGCCAATTTTCATATCGTTTGCGGAAGTACCCAAGTGGCCGAAGGGGCTCCCCTGCTAAGGGAGTAGGCGTCTAAACCACGCGCGAGGGTTCAAATCCCTCCTTCCGCGCCAAAAGAGACGGCGATTCCAAAGAATCGCCGCCTCTTTTTGATCGGCGCCCCGCTCCTGCCCCGGGAATGGGCTGCGCCGGAAACAGGAACAGGCTGCGTGCCGCCCAGGGAAATGCCCTGCGGCACGCAGCCTGCTTGTTTACACGTTGAAGCGGAAATAGATCATGTCGCCGTCCTTGACCACATAGTCCTTGCCCTCGGACCGCAGCAGACCCTTTTCCTTGGCGGCGGCCACGCTGCCGCAGGCCATCATCTCGTCGAAGTTGATGGTCTCCGCCCGGATGAAGCCCCGCTCGATGTCGGAGTGAATCTTTCCGGCGGCCTGGGGGGCCTTGGTGCCCTTGCGGATGGTCCAGGCCCGGCACTCGTCCTTGCCGTAGGTCAGGAAGGAGATCAGGCCCAGCAGCTCATAGCTGCACTGGATCAGCCGGTCCAGGCCGGACTGCTCCACCCCCAGGTCCTCCAGGAACATGGCCCGCTCGTCGGGGTCGTCCAGCTGGGCGATGTCCTCCTCCAGCTTGGCGCAGATGGGCAGCACCTGGGCGCCCTCCTTTTGGGCCAGGTCCCGGACCATCCGGAAGTAGCGGTTGTTCTCGTGGTCGGCGAAGCCCGCCTCGTCCATGTTGGCGGCGTAGATGATGGGCTTCAGGCTCAGCAGGTCGGCGGTCTCCACAATGGCGCGGTCCTCGTCGCCGCAGTCGAAGGTGCGGGCGGACCTTCCGGCGTTGAGATGCTCCGCCAGGGCCCAGAATACCTCGGCCTCATGCAGGAACTTCTTGTCGCCCTTGGCGGCCTTGGCGGCCTTCTCCACCCGGCGGTTCACCATGTCCAGGTCCGCCATAATCAGCTCCAGGTCGATGGTCTCGATGTCGCCCAGGGGGTCCACCGGCACGTTGGTCCCGGCGTCGGCCACCACGTGCATGATGTTCTCGTCGTCGAAGCAGCGCACCACATGGACGATGGCGTCGGTGCGGCGGATGTTCTCCAGGAACTTGTTGCCCAGGCCTGCCCCCTGGCTGGCGCCCTTCACCAGGCCCGCAATGTCCACAAATTCGATGACGGCGGGGGTCTTTTTGTCGGGCTGATACATCTCCGCCAGCTTATCAAGCCTTGCATCCGGCACGGCCACCATGCCCACGTTGGGCTCGATGGTGCAGAAGGGGTAGTTGGCGCTTTCGGCTCCGGCGTTGGTGATGGCGTTGAACAGCGTTGATTTGCCCACGTTGGGCAGTCCCACGATACCTAATTTCATTTGTACTCATTCTCCTTCGATTTTCCTTGATTTTCAAGGGGTTTCAGCGTTTGGTGTCTTGGCTGTTACACCATTTTTACACCATTTCCGCATTTGGCTTTATTGGATTTCATCAGACTACACCATTTTGCTGAAATTGCTTGATGGCATAATCCAGCGATTCGGCAGTCACATGAACATACCGGTCCATCGTTGTCTTTATACTTGCGTGACCAAGCAGCTTTTGAAGAACCTTGGGCTGCACGCCGCATTCAATCGCTCTCGTGGCGTAGGTATGGCGTAAAGCGTGCATACAGAATTTTTCAATTCCCGCTTCGTCGCATAGCTTGTAAAGGTGGGTATCATAGGAACTGTTTTTCGCCGGTTCCCCGGTACGCCAGTTGATAAAGACAAGATCGCGCATGACCAGCCGAGAAGAAACGCCTGTACGTCTGTCTATGTACTCAAGCGCTTTGTCCAGCGTCGGTGACTCCTTTTGCTCCGGGCGGCTGTTCCAAATACCTTTGAGGATTTCATAAGCCCGATCCGTCAACGGTATTGTGCGGTAGCTGTGCTGCGTTTTCGGAGGACCCGCACGCCAATACTGTTCACCGTGTCGAAACTCCAATGTTTTGTTGACCGTGAGCGTGCGCTTTTCAAAGTCAATCGCATCCCACGTCAGTCCGATCATCTCGCCGGTACGCAAGCCGGTTTCAAGGATCAGCGCGTATTGATTATAGTTGCGGGAGCGTTTCGCTGTTTCAAGAAACACACGCTGCTCATCACGGGTGAGGAACTTAATATCGTCTGTCGTACGAACCGGCTTTGTAAACCGCACACCGTCCATTGGGTGCTTGGCAATCAGATCATTCATCTTCGCAGCCTTAAACATCGTACCCATTGTGATATAGGCTTGACGGATGGTGGAACCCGCATAGTCAGCATCCATCTGTATGAACACCTTTTTGCAGTGCATCGGCTTGACGTTGGCAATCATCATTTTGCCCATAACAGGCTGAATATTGTGAACATACCGCTCCCGATAATTGCGGAGCGTATTAGGGGCTAAATCGCCTACAATATTCTCAATCCAGAAATCAAACCATTGATCCACCGTCGTATCGGTGGCTACGAAAACATCCTCGTGCGCATCGGCGTATTTTGATTCTTCAATCCAGTTGCGAGCTTCGGGGAGCGTCGGAAGATACTTCTCATGCCGCTTTCCTGTCTTATCTATGAACCGTGCGTAATATAAACCGTCCTTTCTCTGGCAGATACCCTTACCACATTCTTTGCCTTTTAGATTCTTACCCATAGATTGTATCCTTTCCGCGCTTGCGAAAAAGGACGCACTACTACACATAAATTATAGCATATAACGTCCTTTTTCTCAAGCCGTTGCGTGAAAAAACTCTCCTCTTATTTACAAATCTTCCGAAGCCACTTATATCACCAGTTTTTCACTGATAAACTGTTCGAATTCCTTTCGCTTGACCAGTTTCTTTGTGCCGACGAAAAGCACGAACGGGCAGTTGGGCGTTCTCAGCATACTGTCGATCTTGTTGATACCGATATTGCTGTATTCTGCCGCCTCCTTGGTGGTCAGCGTCATTTTCAGATGAATCGGAACGGTGCCGATGCAATTCTCCATGTAAAAGCTCCTTTCTTGGGTTTATCAGCCGAGCAGACGAGCCGCTGTTTTCAGATTGTCGGCAGCGGTGCTTTTGCGGAAGCTGTCTCCATCGAACATGATCGGGACGCAGACCTCTAAGATGCGGTCAAAAATGCGGCGGTCATCCAGATCGGCAGCTTGCTTCATAACGGAAAGCGGAATATTGGTCGTGACGATCATGGGCTTGCCTGTCAGCAGCCGCTTGTCAACCACATCGAATACCCGCTCCTTGCCAAAGCTGGTGTTGCGTTCCGCCCCCAAGTCGTCCAGTATGAGAAGGTCGGGACGCATAAGCGATTTCATGTAGTGGTCACGGTCCGTGCCGAAATTAC
>OHEM01000371.1_pt1 | contig 19824 bp, 18 predicted proteins | sample 1567281 | NCBI WGS metagenome assembly OHEM01 (sample SAMEA3879537, study PRJEB24766) | human gut metagenome | biome: human-associated habitat; feature: feces | place: USA | collected 1985/1987
GAGGCCACCAATTTGGTTTTTTCTACCAACACCTCTTTTACCACCATCGCATATCGCTCATCAGTCAAGTAAACGGTCATCTTCTCATCCGTACCTACGCAAGCACATTCTATCGGATATTTTCCTTTGATTATCTGCTCGCACTCATCCAATCCGATGCGCATACCGAACAGTTTCAAGAAACGTCCCATGCGCCCCACTATGTAGTAACAGCCATCCTCATCCCGATAAGCCAAATCACCGGTACGCATAAAACCATTGCGTTCATCACCCAGCGACAGGTCTTCCCGACTACGGGCATATCCCATCGTCACATTTTTACCTCGATAACACATCTCACCTTCGGTATTGGCCCCCTCTATACGATTTCCCTCACTATCTATCAACGACAACTCCGCATTAGGTACAGCCCGGCCTATACTGCCGACTTTCTCAATGGCCCATTCCGCAGGTAAATAAGCCATACGAGCAGTCCCCTCCGATTGTCCATAAGTCGCGATCCAGCGTTTCCCGTTGTCACGACAATATTCGGCAAACTTCAAATTCAACTGACGAGACATTTTACCACCACCTTGAGTAAGTAAGGTCAGATCCGGCAAATCCATCCGGAAAAAGCGCATTAAGTTCAATATCTCAAAACTGTAAGGCACTCCCGTAAAACTAGTTGCCCGTTGTTCCTTCATAAAGTTCCAAAAAGCCTTGTCCGTCATGCTCTGATTCGTTATCAATACAGTAGAGCCCACATACAAATGACTGAATACGACTGACAATCCCATCGTATAATACAAAGGCAACACCAGTAAGGGCCTGTCATCAGACGTAAGTCCAAAGAAAGTCGATATATTCAAAGCTGCCGCCTCTATATTCTCATACTTATGGCGTACCAACTTAGGACTTCCCGTAGAGCCGGAAGTAGGTAACAAGTGAGACAAGTCGGCATGTAGCGTACAAGGCTCCATACCTGTATGCAACAATGTATAGCCATAGCACTCACACACGATCTCATATCGCAATGCGGATGCCATTCTTGTAGGAAGACACACATAAGAGGGACGGTATATTTCAAACAAATTATGATAAAGCCCCTCCTCGATATGAGCGTTCAATATCAAAGGCACATTACCCGAATGAATAGACCCCATGCCCCACGCTATTCCCCCCACATTGTTTTCTGTCAACAGAAACAATAAGGAACGTACTGGAAGCAAAGAGCCGATCCTCTCTGAAAAGGATAACAATTCCCCATACCTCAAGACAGCCCCCGAAGCATCTATTGCGGCAACCGCATCCTGCGGTCGCTCATTCAAACCTAATATCATCTGATTATTTTATTCTAAATGGAAGCGCAACCATCCACGCCCAATATCTGACCGGAAATATAGGAAGCCCTGTCAGAGGCAAGAAAAGCACAAGCGTTCGCCACATCTTCCGGTGTACCCAAACGTCCCAAAGCTATTTTCTGAATACGTGTATCAATCTTCTCACCACTCTCCTCATACAATTCAGAGAATCGTTCCGTCTTCACGATACCCGGCGCTACGGCATTGACTCTAATTCCCAAAGGAGCTAATTCCTTAGCAGCTGATTTGGTAAACGACATAATAGCCCCTTTGGTAGCCGAGTAGGCAGACTGACCGGGAGACCCCAATACTGCCGTAACAGATGCGATATTCACAATCGATCCACCACCATTACGAGCCATTAAACGAGATACCAACTGTACCATTTCTATGACTGCAATCACATTTACCCGGAACATCTGTTCTGTTTCCGGTCGAACAATCATGCCGATTTTCTTATTAAACACCACACCGGCATTATTAACCAGTACATCAATACGACCTTCTCGTTTGAATATCGACATAAAAGCAGACTTGACAGCTGCAGCATCCGTCACATCAAAATACAACGGTATTACACCGATTCCTTGTACAGCCACACATTGTTCCACCCATACATCCATACTTCCTTCTTGTAGGTCACAAGCATATACAATAGCACCATCACCGACAAAACGTTCTGCTATCGATTTTCCGATACCCTGTGCAGCACCGGTAATGATACATACCTTATTCTCTAAAAGCCTTTCCATACAAATTATTTCAGACTACGACCTCCATCAATTACCAAGTTAGTACCTGTAACCCATGCAGAAGCATCGGAAAGTAAATAAATTATAGCATGAGCCACTTCTTCCGGCTTGCCATAACGCTTCATCGGATATTGTTCTATGTCTTTAGTCACATCTTCCTCTGATAGCAAACGATTAGAAATCAAAGGAGTATTGATTCTTCCCGGCTGTACAGCATTACATCGAATCCCCTTCCCTGCCAACTCCAAGGCAGCATATTTCATATAAGTGCTCAAGGCACTCTTTGAAGTTCCATAAATACCATTTGCAGGCGCCACATTATTATAACCAGAAATTGATGCAGTAAAGACTACTGAAGATGAATTTCTCAGTTTCTTTTTCTTCACCAACAATTTCAGTAGCAGCATAGGAACAAAACAATTCATCTGAAATACTTCGTTTAGTACATCCAAAGAGTAGAATTGCAATGGTAACATTTTTCCTATTCCCGCATTGCAAACAAAGCCATCCAATACTGGTAATTGAGCCACCAATTTCTCACAGGATTCTTCTATTCTTAAATCAGCAACCAGCATTAAATGCTCTTTATTTGAATCAGATAGCAACTCTTTAGTTTCTTGCAAAGCACTCTCATTCCTACCTGTCAGAACTAAAGTTGCTCCCAGCTTCGAACATTCAATGGCAGTAGCTCGTCCGATACCGGATGAAGCACCTGTAACTAGTACAGTCTTCCCTTCTAAAGAAAAAGGATTATACATTACAAACGGGAAGATACCAAATTATACAAATCACCAATAGTTGCCTGCTGTTTCATATCATCACCAGTAACAGTGACATCATATTCCTCATCAATCATTGTAATAATCAATAGAGCAACCAGCGATGTGTAACCATCTAACTCGCGAAATTTAGTTGTAGAACTAAGTTGTTCTACATCTACATCATCAAATTGCTCAGCAAATTTTTCAATAAAGTCTACTAATTCCATCTTATTTATTATTTATATTAATCTTTTAGCAGGATTTCCCATAACAGTAGTACCAGCTTTAACTCTGCGTATAACAAAACTACAAGCGCCAACATGAGCATTATCTTCTACAACAACTCCATGATTTAACACGGAAGAAGTATAAATATCTACCTCATTTCCAACAACCGTACCACCTACACAAGTGACATGTGTATCAATACGATTCCAATCACCCAAACGAACATCATGCCCCACTACTGTATAAGATTGTATCATATTATAATCACCTATCACAGCATCAGCACCAATGCTTGTATAAGCACCGATAATATTTCCTTCACCCAATTTTACATTAGAACCAATTCTAGCAGTATGATGGATTAAGGAAATAAAACGTCCTCCTCTATTAATAATTTCACCCATACATTTTTTACGGGCATTTCCACCTATAGAGCAGACAAAAACATCATCGTTCTGTGGTATATAAGTACTAATCTTATCTATTACCGGAGGATAATTTGGAAAGTCATTCAATGCGGACAAATTATCATCAATAAAACCTTTAATGACAAATTCTGTTGCAAAACCTAAACTTTCACGTGCCATATCATATAAAGTACGACCCATACCACCGGCGGCAATAATTATAAGATTCTTCATGACATTTTTTTCTTTTTTTCGACTGCTTTTTGGAAAACATCTACCAATTTATCGGAAATCACAGAAGGTGAAAATCTATTATAACAATCTTGAGCAATTTCCTGACTATCATATTCACCCAATGTATCATACATTTTTTTCATAGCATCAGCTAATGCTGGTACATTTTCAACAGGAACTAATAACCCATTTTTTTCATTAATACACTCCTTAACTCCGCCACAGAGAGTTGCAATAACAGGTAAACCTACAGCTAATCCTTCTAATATTGATACTGAAAAATTTTCGCTACGTGAAGGTAATATGAAAACAGAACTATCACTTAATATTTGGACAATCTCACCCTTTGTTTTCTTTCCTACCAAATGAATATTATGCGAGAGTTTTAAATTATCTATCTGCTTTTGCAAATTTTGTCTTTCTACTCCATCACCTATTATAACTAAATGTATATCTTTATTTCTTCTATTAATAAGAGAAAATGCCTCTATTAATAAATCAAAACCTTTGCCGTAAACTAAACTCCCTGTAGATACGAAAGAAAAGCTATTTGTTTTTTCGACTTTCCTTACAGAATCGAAAAATATATTATTGACTAAATTATGGATAACATAACTATCTCTTTTAAAATGATATAATATCCTTCCTGTCTTTCCTCACAGGAAAGTACAATGGCCTCAAACTCTCTAATGTATACATCTTCATAATATAATATCCTTTTTCGCAAAGTTTGAGAGACCGTTATTATTTCGTCAGCATTTGCATAAGCATTAGTTGCCATCCATTTTGTAATCGAATCTAGCCGGTCAGAATTAAATCTACCGGCATGTTCTATACCAACTAACGGCAAATTGTACTTTTTTTGAAGATAAACTCCTATGTCAGTATTAAAAAAGAATTGTCCATATACTACATCTGGTCGTCCATACAAGAACTCAACTTTCTTATATAGTTTATCCACTTGGCATTTTTTTATGAAAACATTAAATTTTCGACTTATAGTCCTCGTCAAAACACCTGGAAACCAAAAACTATTATAATAATTTACGCCATTTTTGCTATAATGTGTTATTCCTACTTTTCTGAATTTCCATAAAAAACGGCTATCAACACTAAGAACAACAACTTGGTGACCATTATTACATAATGCTTCAGCTTGATCTTGTTCAAAGCATCCCCATTGAGGGTCTTCTTCAGTAGGATATCCACGAGCAATCATCAATATATACATAATCTTAAAATCTTTTGATTATAGATTGATATTGTTTCCATAAACCACAATTGTGCAATTGCTGAAAATCATGATCAGCATTATCATTACCTTCTATCAATAAAAAGTGACCTCCACTCTGTATTACAATATCCCAACCTATATATCGAACACTTGGAATATGTCTTGCTGCACGCTCAACAAAAGTTTTGCACTCTTCCCAATATGGAATTTGAGCACCTATTATTTGCTTTCCTGTAATCGGATGTACTATATAAGTGTTATTATGTGCATCATAACCAATTGTATCTATGATGCCTGTTTCTATATTTATATTTGCACCAATTCCACTAAAATGAAAATTATCAACATTATTTTTTTTGTTCCCCATTCGTAAACGAGCATTCATAATATGAACTTTATCATTTATCGTATCATAAACCGTTACTATACGTATCGTATTGATTGACCAAGGATGAAAGTTTGCCAGTTCACTAATTTGGGTTATTTGTTCTTCTGCTATATAGTGAGAATTTATATCTGAAATCAGTTCATTATACAAGTCTTTTGCATTCAAATTCTCCGTCTCTATTTTACGAGTACCTATACCCCTATATCCATTAATTTCTTTAATAAAAATTACAGGATATTTATGACAAAATGAGATAAACAGCATCTCATCAACATTATTTACATCAATCCAATCACGCCCTAAAAACTCTTTAAATAATTCATTAAATTTATTTTTTTCTCGACATAAACATCTATCTGAAACTTTATTGCATTTATTTTGTATAACATGATAACGCCTATAAGTTATATACTCCTTTCTTCCCTTATATCTAAGTTTATAAAAACCATAAGCAAAATAATCACTAATAGAAGCCCCATGAATTATGAAAGCAAAAACATAATCTACAGCATAAAAGATTTTATCTAGAAAAGAAACTTTCGTTCCAACATAACAAGTTCTCATTTCACGAAATCGTGTACAAAAACGTTTCAGATTCATATATAAACAATTAAACGATTTTCTTTAATACATCTAAAAAGCCATGACCATACTTTAAGTCTGGCTCCACATAATTACCCTCTGCCCATTCATTCCATGACATTAAGAAAGTAATTTTATGTTCATCTTCTTTATCTGACAATAAATCCACTACAGATTTCAATTGCTCACTAAATACTTCCGGAGTACTACCCGTATAAACTCTTGCTCTTGCTCCACTTCTTGCAGTTCTATCCCAATTAGGCAACAAAGTAGGAAATACATTTTCCCATCTATCTTCCTTGACATAAAGATATTTATTTATATTCTTCTGCTCACACCTTGAAACAGGAGTGTACTTAAATAAGCGCATACAGATACTACGCCACAAAACTTCTTTCAAAGAACGGCAATAGTAATCGGCCCGATGATAACCTCGCGAATTAACAGCATCATATCCTGCATTTAACACAGCTTTATAATATAAAGCCGATTTATCTGCTATATTTTTCAAAATAATATTTTTTAAAGTCCAGTCCTGTGGAAGCATATTATAGGCAATTCCTACAAAATAAATACCCTTAAGGCCATTTTCTTGTGCCATTGCCTGCCATAGTTCAATAAATTCACGAGGATTGGGTATCTCCAATGGTCTAAAAACAAGAAACAAGGGTTTACCATCTACTTGAATATACCTTTTATCCTTAAAAGCTGGCAATACTTCATAAAAATGCTTTATATACTCTTCCTTATTATAAATCATCTCCATCAAAGTAGCCTCTTTGACCTTTTTAGTTCCCACTTCCCAAGATTTGTTAGTCCAGCTATGGTTTGCCCAACCAAGACAAAACGGAAAATCAGGTTTTCCACTGAGAAGTACCTCCTGAAAAGGTCTTTCTAACAACTTTTTCCCATTACCAAACCAATAATGCCAATAGCAAAAACCTTCTATACCAGCTGCACGTGCCATCTCAGCTTGAGCTTCTCTAACTTCAGGCATACGCAAATCATAATACCCTAAATCTGCAGGAACACGGGGCTGATAATGTCCTTTAAACAAGGGCTTAGCTTTTCCGACATTAGTCCATTCTGTAAAGCCTTTTCCCCACCATTTGTCATTTTCTGGAATAGGGTGAAATTGTGGAAGATAAAAGGCTATAACACGAGTTTTTTTTGTCATACTACTTATTCTTACCTATTACTAATCGTTTAAAAGTAAAGTATTTAAATACAAATATCCAAAATATGGTATAAATAATAGAAAGATTGCCACTTATCTCTGAATACGGAAATAAAGTAAAACCGATTACCACTATATTATAAGCCAAGGATAATATTAATATTGTTCCAAAATCATATTCATTAGTGATGATCTTTTTATAAAAATAATATGCTGCCAAAGAAATAATTATAAATGCTAAAATAGGACCAAAATCAATAACAAACTCTCCAACAAAAAATGTAAACTGAGAATCATCTACCTTCAAATTCGGATATAACAAGCGACGTGTTTTGTAATCACCAGCCGTATCTAATCCTAACAAGACTCTAATTAGAGGAAAAACCCTATCACCATACCTACATCCTCCCACATCTAATACAAAATTATCAAACTTTATAAAATTAGATGAAGCATAATACAATACGATATCCATAATAGTAAAATCTGCAGCATCATTAAAACGCCCCAATGTTAATGCAGCTCCTCCTACAAATATGAGAATGACAAAAGCTGCCACTGTAAAAAGATATTTTCTCCGCATTTCTTGGCTCATCAAAGGAGAAAACACAAAATAAACAAATGGAACTTGCATAATAATAAAAACCAACGGACCTCGAGCTCCCCATGCCAAACTAGTAAATACCGAAATGATAATTGCTATAAATACACCAATAGTCAACAATTTCTTCTTCTGAATCCAATTGTACATAAACAATATCCACAGAATACTATTAAAAATATTTTTCAGTATCCCAAAAATATTTACTTTCCCATCATTGTATCCAACATTATCTGATTTTGTTTCATAATTTTCTGCTAAAGTCATTGGATCAAAAAGATTCGACAGAGAAAAGTTTGAAAGTATCGTTTGGAAAAAGAAACATAAATAGACAATTATCACTACTACAGAAATCATACTCATCACCATATCATCCGGCATTTTTATATTGCTCATTTTTTTATTGGAGAATTTCAACAAAGGATAAAAAGAAATCATCAAAACAATATATAAATATACCAAAGGAAAAATCGTGATAGTTTCAAAGGTCCAAACACTATCTATATTATACAACCAAACACTACCAACAGAAAGTAAAGAATAAAAAAGTAAAATAAAACTTCCCATCTGAAATGTTCTCATACGTATCTGATACATCACAAATGCTGTTATATAGAAAAGTGAATTTATAATTAAAATGACAGTGCTTGCATCCATAACACATAATCAGAATCTAAGCTTTCTACACAAAAAACTCTTCTCTATTGGAGTTAGTACAACCAAATAGCCACTTATCCCAATACACGACAAAGAAACCAAACATACTACAACAAATTGTACAAATCCACCAGAAATGACAGATTGAATATAAAAAGCAGGTAGTGCTGAAAAAAAAGTTACCAACATAGTTGGAAAAACAAATTTCTTCCAATACTCTTTAAAAGAAAATGTCACAACTTTAGCAAAAACAAATAAACGTATGATATGCGCTATCATAAGCATAACAACAGCAACCAGCAAGCTAACCTCTGGCGGACACCCAAATTTTAAGAATACGTATGACAAAGGTAAAGTAAGTAATACAAAACTATCCACAATACCATGATATAATTTCACTTTCTTTGCCGCTTGCATAATGATAGTTATGGGATTCCCTATTGCCAAGACAAGGCAATAAACTAAAATCAACTTAGTAAAAGAAATCATATATTCTCCTACATCGCCCAACCACAATTTCAAAATAAATTCAACCTCCAATATCAATGGTAATATAACGGCGTACAACAATAAAAAAGAAAAACGGCTACTCAAATAAAATAATTGCATCATATCAACATAATTCCCCTCTGCATAGCTCTTTATTAAAGGAGGGCGAATAGCCATGAAAAAATTTCCTGAAAATTGTTGAATAACCGTACTGACTTGCTGGGCAACCGAATAGGCAGCATTAACAACAGGTCCCCAAAAAACATTCAACAGCAAATTAGTACCTTGCGTATTAGCAACTCCTGCCATTGTTCCAAACAAACTCCATGAAGAATATGAGAAAATAGATTTGAAAAGTGCTTTGTCCCAAAATAGTGAAATTCGGGATTCTTCATATTTTTTAAAGCAGAACAAAACATAAATAGCCGAAACAATACAGGTCACCGCGAACGTCAATACAGCATATAACTTCAATTTATCTATTGCAAAAACTACTAATAAATAAACAATCAATAATTTAAGAAAAGCCTCTACAATACTAACATATGCGTAAATCTTCATATTTTCACGAGCAATAATCACTGCATTATAAGGATTTGTCAATATCTTAACTATAAACGATAGTAATGCAAACTGATAAACCCAATTAGCCGCTTCCAAACGATTGACTGGTATAGTCATTACATTATTCAAAAACCATAATCCTAAAGTTTCAGCGATAAATAATATCGCCAAAACAATAATTATATAGACTATAAAAATCATGCTAAAAGTATGTCTCAATTGACAAAAGTCTTTTCGCCCTAACTCATAAGCGAAAAAACGTTGAGAAGCAGAAGCTATTGTCTGAGATAAAAAAGATAGTGCCAATACAATACCACCAACAGCCATATATATACCATAATCCGTTACATTAAGTGTTCTAATAACAACTCTAACAGTATATAGAGATACGATTATTATTAGAAACATTCTAACATATAAAAATAAGGTATTTTGAGCTATTCGCTGTTTATCCGATGCCATGCTTAAAATATTATTTCTGCCAACTTAGGATGTGACTTATCTTTTTCACTTAAAAGGATTTCGTCAATAGAAATTTGCCAGTCTATTCCTAGATCTGGATCATCCCATGCAATAGCGCCTTCACTCTGAGGAGCATAAAAATTATCACATTTATACTGGAAAATGACTTCTTTACTTAAAACTGAGAAACCATGAGCGAAACCTCTTGGAATAAAAAATTGTCGATGATTATCTTCTGTTAACTCTACAGCTACATGCTGACCAAAGGTTGGAGATCCCTTTCTTATATCAACAGCTACATCTAATACCGATCCTTTCACTACACGGACTAATTTACTTTGAGCAAAAGGAGGCTTTTGAAAATGTAAACCACGAATTACTCCATAACTAGATTTACTTTCATTATCCTGTATAAATGTGGTTTTACATACTTTTTCTTGAAATTCCTTTTGATTAAAAGATTCAAAAAAATAACCACGTTCATCTTCAAATAGACGAGGTTCAATAATTATAACTCCTTCAATATTTGTTTCTATTATATTCATTGTAAAACATTACTATACATACTTTTCACCTCTGAAAGTATCAATAAACCTCCTTCCCAAGAGTATCCAACTAACACATACTATACCGACCAGAAATACAACACCCAAAAGTATCATAACTTTATTAGGTTTTGACGCCTTTACAGGAATTGTCGCAGGCTCAACCACCGTATAAACAGGAGTAATTTCCTGCACCTTTGCCTCCGCCATTTGCAACTGCTGCGCAACGCTTGTATATACTTGATAAGCAAGATTCATTTCATTCTCCAATCGCACTTGTTCGGCACGGTAACTCTGGAGGATGATATTCTTGTTGGCATCGGCAAACTTGGCATAGTTTTCTTGAGCTTGTTCGTACTCCTTCTTCTTACGCTCAAAAAGCTTTTCTTGGAAATGAAAATCCTTACGGGCTTTATTAGTCCGATAATCAATAATGTAAGACTGCAACCTGTTCACAACAGTATCTGTCAGACATGCTGAAATACGGGGATCCTGCATCGTGACGGAAATTGTAGTAACCCCGGTCTTTTTATCTACCGAAACACCTATATGATCACTCAGTGCTTTCACAATATCAGTCTGCTCTTTTGTCAGCTGAAAAGGATCTAATTTATCCACCTCTTCTTCTGATTCCTTAAACAGAGAAATAGTCCAACTTAAAGCCTTGAAAGGGGCAGATATGATATACGACCACCATGGCATACGCTGGTATTCGTCCATATAGTCATAAAGTGTGGTGTTTATCTCCCCATCCATATCACGGACTGGGACATCAAACAACCCTGTCACAAAAGGAGTGGAACTCACAATATCCGGATATAAATCAGGATAAATCGCATCAGATCCCGAAGATGTATTCAGATTGATGCCAGCCAAACTTGCCAATGAGGAAAGCCCTCCGCCTTTATTATCAGAAGCTTCCGGAGCAATCATTACACTTGTCGTATATTCCTTGGGAATACTGAAAGCAATCACCAGCCCCACAATCACCGCATAGCCGCAACACTTCAATATCCACCTGCGCTCCGCCCAGACCTTCAAGGCAAGCTCAAGCAAATCAATCTCCTCTTCCTGTGTATGTTTATTCTGTTGTTCGTCACTCATACCGGTATCTTTTCTTTTTATATCTTCCACTTGTTTCTTATTTAAAAGTATTAGCCAAAGTAGCCACCATCGCCGCAATAGTCGCAGTCGTGGAGCTCAGACCCATAATCTCGGAAAGCTGGAGACGCTTCCTCTCAGACTTCGTGGGAACCACAATCTCACAACCCGGCTGGATTAAATCACTGTCACTCTTCTTAGCACGGGCTACCGTACCATTCAGATAAATGATGTATGCTTTCTTCTTTTTCGCATTTTCGCCATAACCACCTGCCATATTGATATAATGTTTCAGCTTGGCATCTTTCTCCCAGGTTACTGTATTAGGATACATCACTGAACCGCTGATCTTCACCGTATTGACGTATTCAGGAATATAAACGATATCTCCCTCACGCAGGACAATGTCATAGTCACTTCCCGGATTAAACAGAGCCTTTTCCATATCGATGCCTACTGCATAAGTCTCAGAGATGGCAAGCTTGTCCACAGAGATGCTATCCTTCCCCTCACCACCCTGAGCTATGCGAAGCACATCCGTCTCACGCCGACGTTCCTCATCATTGCGCTTGCGAATCAAACGTCCCCCCTTTATATATGCCGCCGGAGTAATTCCGCCTGCACGACCTATCACATCACTCAGACGTTCATTCTTTTTCAACAACGAATAGCTGCCGCTGAAAAGCACCTCACCCGCAATTGTCACCATGCGCTGAACTTGGTAGGCAGGACTGCGACGAACTTGGACTACATCGAAAGGTTGCAGGTAGAAACTACCGGCACCCGTCAGAAGACCGTCCTTGATGTCAAAGGTGAATGTCTCCGCAAGCTTGCTGCTGTAGGCAGTACTCTTGGGATCCTTGATGCGGCGCGTCACGCTCACACAGGTAGTGGCGGCAGCCTCAGTAAGACCTCCCGCCTGGACAATCATATCCTCTATCGTTAAGTTGTCGGAGTACAGGAAAGTACCGGGATTGAGCACCTCACCATAAATGGAGACCGTCTCGCTCTCCTTCAGGTCATGGATACCGGGAACATACAGATGGTCGTTCTTCTGAAGGGGTATATCAGAAACCGTACCGTTCATGATACCCTCTAGATCAACGGCAACCATTTCGTGCGTAAGATCTTCACGCTCACGGTCCAGAAGGACCCGGGCAAGGAAAGCATCTCCCCGGAGTCCCTCAGCCTTCTTTATCAGCTGCTTCACCGTATTCACCTCACCGTCCAACTGATAAAGCCCCGGACGATAGACGGCACCACTGACCTCAACCTTGTTCTCAAAACGGTCGAGTACGGCGTCAACCGTCATTAAGTCACCGTCGTCTAAACGGAATACAGAATAGTCCATCTCATCCACATTATATACTTGATGTTCACGTCCGCTTTTACGGATGATGCGTACAGCCTTCTTATAGGCATCTCCCATAAAGCCACCCGCATACTTCAGTAAGGAAGCAACCGTCTCGGCAGGCTTCATTTCATAATACATGGGACGTTTCACCTTACCTACTATCTCGACCAACGACTGGTAGGGACTCACGATAATCACATCGCCCTCCTGCAGACGGACATCGTCATTCATCTTGCCCTGCATGATGAACTCATAGACGTCCAAATGCTCTATCGTCTCTCCGTTACGAACCAGACGGATGTCACGCAAGCTACCGATATTATTCACACCACCGGCACGGTACAAGGCATGGAAAACCGTAGAAAAAGCCGAAAGTGTATAAGTACCCGGCACCGTGACCTCACCCATAATATGAATCTGAATGGTACGTATATCGCCTAAAGTCAGACGGATCTGTGAATTGGGATCCCCCCCTCCGATACCGGAATAGATCTTGGACAGTTCCCGTTGCAGATAAGCGTTGGCTTCTTTAACAGTCATGCCGTTCAGATAAACGGGACCGAGGTCTTTCACCTGGATACTCCCCTCGGGACTGATGGTCTGGCGGATGGTATTCTCGGAAGCTCCCCAGATATCTATGATCACCTCGTCACCGGGCCCCAGCCGATAATTTGCCGGAGTAGCCAAATTCACACTAGGTTCAAAGGAGAGATTACGGTTCTGGAACAGATTATGACCGAAAATCTGTATGCCGGCAGCCTCAGGGGCGGACTGGCTTTCAAGTCTCTCATCAACAACCGCTTTCTGGTCATCCAGTTCGGCAGCCTCGTAGGATTCTCCCACAGCAACCGAACGCTTGCGCATCTGTGAGGGAGCTTCGGAACCCGGGACAGCAACACCCGAGTTCTCATATTTATCCTTGATGCGGAGCACCTGTTCGCGGGTCACACCACGGCGCAACAGTTCGGCAGTCATCTGCTTCTGAGATTTTCCGGCTGCCTGTGCTTGTTTCACATATTCAACCACTTGCTCGTCGGACATGCGCTGGGCATAGGCAGAACCGAAGAAAATAAAAAGACATAAAATCAGAAATAAGATTCGACGCATAATTTAATGTTTGTTAGATTCTTATATGTCACACACTGAAAAAATCAAACTAATCCGGGAAGGTGGAACCAAAGGTGATTTATATTTATTACTTCGCGTAGTAATGAAAGAGTTAGTACCACGCTTCCCGGATATTCAATAGATATTGGGCATCTACTAAAGGGGGTATAACCCACTTTGAGTTATATTTTTAATCAAATAATAAGTTATTTTACTATATTCATTGGCAGAAATGCCATATAATCCGTTTCTCTGGAGGCTATTTTTCGTAATACAATGCGTGGAATCCTTTTCACTCATTACATGAATATATCACTTGTATGTTTAGCTCTATATGCCTTTAACTTTTCCCGTGTCTCTTACATTCTCCACTCCATTTCTTTTTTTGCCTTGCGAGAAAACTTTCACCTGTTTTAGTCCTCAAGATATTCCCACGGATAGGGATTGTCAACTACATTCCGGAATTCCTCGACAGCTTCCTGCTGTTCGGCAGTGAGCGATGCGGAGTCCCAGGAAGAAATAATCTTCCGGGCTTCGTCGACCAGGAGCTCATCGAACACTTCTCCATAACAGGCAGTAAGCAGACGGAGTTTCAACAGCGAAGCGGGAAGGGTATCAAGGAGATTCCAACAACGGTTTAATATCTCCTGGAGGTGATCCTGCTTCTCGCCATGGTCAATGAACGATGCGTTATAACCCATCAAGAGAGCAAGACAGACGTTTGCCTGTTCTTCCGTAGTAGTACCTCGAGCACTGGAACCATACAAAGCCGCAGTCAAGCGGTAAACCTCACCGTTGCGGCGGGAAAGGTCATCACTATAGATAGGACTACCGTCCATACCTAAATACATCAGTTCGTGCGCAGCACGCTGGAGATTAATTGCTTCTTCGAAAAGGGAGGAGGACATTTTTTGAATTATGAATTGTAAATTATGAATTTTGAATTATTCATTATGTTTCAGCCACCGGTCGTAATCAGCCAACCGACGGATCAAAGATAATTTACTCTTCTTCGGGGAGGATTCCCGGCTCCACGGATCGATCAACTCGTGCGCACGATAATAATAGATACTGCTATCCGTACAGCCATAAAGCGTAAGTAGTAATAATGCCAACGACTGCTCCGCACGGATCAAGGATAAGAACGAGACGATCGTTCCGATCAACGACTTTTGCCGCTCCTCGTCCCCTAATATCGTATAGGCAGGCAACAAGAGGGAATAGAGCTTGCAACGCATCACGGCCGAATCCAACTGCAACTCCCCATAGGTACGCAAGGTCTCGGCCGCCAGCTCACGATCGGCAGCCGTAACGCCACAACTTCCCCAATGACGCCCTAGTGCCTCATGAAGACCATTTTGTATCCGGGAATTGTCCAAACGGGTATATACATGCTTGCCTTCCTCGGCCAAGCTGATCACCTCATATTCGCCCGGCTGAACACGCAACAGGGGAACCCACATCCAGTTGTCCACGCATACCATTACCTCCCGCTCGCCAACACCGGGCTGTATTACTACACTTGCCTCAACACCTTTGAAACGACCATCCGTGATGCGTATCCGGTCACCTTTACGCAAATAACCCGCTTCCGGCACATACACCGGAAGCTCATCCGAGTAAGAACGGGCCACCCAACGCAAGTTTTCCATCTCACGATCGGAAACAAAAGGATATGAGCCACGGCCATCCACGCTAGGCAGGAAATTATACAAGGGAAAATCTCGTTTCAAACGGAAGATCTCATATACAGAAGAGCGGATAAACACATAATTGTAGAGCAACGGACGGTGAGTCTCCACCAAATGCCCTTCACGGCGGCGCATCTCCACGAAAGAGGGGGCGAAGAAATCGAACGTAGGCTCACCCAAACGCACTCTGCGATCCAACTCCTTCTTCAAACCCTTAGCAGGGCCTTTATGACAAGCGGGAAGAGATAACACATACCATCTTACGGCGTGGACATCACGCAATGGTAAAGGAGGAAGATCATGACCCATAGGTAATTCAATGCCATATCAGAGCATCATATTAACACACTGATAATCTAACACTTAAATCAAAAATTCTTTTCTAGTTGCTCAGTTCCTAAGGTATAATGAAGGGGATCGGTCTGACGAGGCGATGCATGAGCTGCTACGCTCGTCCAGCAAACTGTCAGCCGCCTCTCATTGTATCGTTCGATTTATGCAGGTTGAATTAAAGGAGTCAACTCCCACATTCGAATAACAACGCAAGCTGAATCGGTACTGAGTAACAGCGGTCACCGAATATGATTAGGAGGTTGAAATCCATGACAAACAACATCATCACAGCTGTCGGAATTGACGTCTCCAAAGGGAAAAGCATGATTGCCATACGGCACGGCACCCGGGTGGAGAGGTTTTGCGTATTCACCGCACGGAACGGCCCAAACAACAAAAATTTAAAACAATCGCCGCAACACACTCTTTTTTTCGGGTAGTACAGGAAGTAACAGGGGGTGAGGTGTGGAGAGGGGGAGTGAGCTTTCGCAGCCATTTCGCTCCTGCAAAAGGGCAGAATTTCCCTAAGGCGTCCCGTTATCTTTTTTGATTGTGTCAATACAGCGAATATCGGTTACAAAATTCAAGTGCCCGGAACACCGAATTCATACCCAAAACATAAAAACAGCGTTTCTATTCTTTCTTTTTAGAAAGTTAGAAACGCTGCTTTTATAATATGCTAATTTGCTGTTTGTTGCTGTCAAATGGGTTCTTATCTGCAGAATTTTGAAGGCGTATCATAAACAAATTAAAATGCGTTGGACTCTGTTTTTTAATATCAAATCTACGCCCATTTCTACGCCCAAATGACATGAAATTGTGTGATTTTATATGGAACTTTATGCTTGCGATGTTTTAGAAAACGCAGTAATCATGCGGGTTTGCAGACTTATATGGAAGTATATAGATATATGAAAAATGGTCGGTCTGCAACGATACCTAATTTCATCTATAAAACCATCTTTCTTTGAATGTAGTCATGACGTAAACTCATACACAATCAGTATAGCATATTCCCCCTGCGCCTGCAAGAAAATTCTGTGATTTACAGGGGAAAGTTTTTTTTAAATCTGCTGTGGATAAAATCACCATATCACGCCTATGCAGTAGAAAGCAAAAGAAAATCATGTTGCTTCAAGACGAACTGTTTTTACATAATGAATAAAATTATATCAACAAAAGTCTAGATACTATTGACAAATACCTTGCTAATCAGTATCCTTAAAACAAGAGTTATCGTATATTAAACCGATACTTTACAGTTTGGAGTGAAGATCGATGAAACGGATTTTGTCCATGGAATTAAAAAAAGCGTTTTGGAACAAGAGATTTTTATTTTCTTTATCAGTCGCTCTTTTTTTGTCTTTATTAAGCGGCTTTTTACAAATTCGGGGATACATCATCAGAACAAGGTTTCTAAATACACCGGCATACCAAAATGTTGCTGACTGGGGAAAAGACTATCATCTTAGTGCTGAAACTATGGCGGATTTCTGGATTGGCATGGATTTTTCAACTTGGTGCGCCACGGCATTTTTCTTTTTACTACCATTGCTGGCTGTCTTACCTTATGGCAGCTCGCTCCACCGGGAATACAAAAGCGGGTATCTTAATTTGATCACGCCGCAGATTTCCCAGAAGCGCTATTTTGCGGCAAAGTTTTTGGCGTCGTTTCTGTCCGGCGGCGCAGTGATCGTTCTTCCTATGATTGTCAACGTGATTTTTGTCGCCTGTACGGTGCCGATGCGTCTACCGTCCGTATTAGAAGTGATCTATAACGGCGTATACGGATTCGGGCTATGGGCGGAGGTTTTTTATACGCACCCGGTTCTTTACATTCTGCTCTATCTCTTGCTGGATTTTCTTTTTTCCGGCGCGATTGCCACAATTCCCATGGCACTTTACAAACTGAAAAACAGAGGACTGGTCTTAATTCTTCCGTTTCTCACGCTAATGGTTTTTCACATTTTCCTTTCCCTGCTTTATCGGTTCATTCCTTTCTGCCTGTCGCCTCTCGATTTCCTTCGCGCGGTAAATGTTTCTCCGTATGGCGCAAATTTGTGGATTGTAGCCGCAGAGTTTATACTGCTGCTTCTTCCGGGGATGCTCACCGTTTTGGCTTGGAGAAAAAAAGATGTTTTATAGAATTTTTGCTTTAGATGTAAGGCGATCCTTACTCGGCAGATGGAAAAGATTTTCGGTTGCACTGCTCTTTTTTGTTCTGGTAGCATTTGCATGCAAAATCAGCTTTTCAAACGCATACCTGCAAAGCCCGCAGCTTTCTCCTTTTGCGGCGCCTACCTTGGGGGACTTTTTGTTGTATGCCTTTGGGGGTTGCGATTTGTACATATTTGATTTGGATAGGCCATTTGCTATTCCTTTTCAATGGCTTTTACTGATTTTACTTGCCATATATATTAACTTTGACTTGACTGAGGAAAGCTCTGCGGGCCTGAATGTACAATTACTTCTTCGTGCCGGTGATAAAAAGCAATATTGGTTATCGAAAATTCTGTGTATTACTATCAGCACAAGTTTGTATTTTGTGCTGGGTGTGATTGTGACACTCGGGTGCGGTTCTGCCTTGGGTGGAGTTTCTTCTTTAGAAATAGATAATTTAATTTTAAACGTGATGAACCTTTCTTCTATGGTTCCTCGAGAAGCCACCAGCCCCGCTTTTATTCCGACCTTGTTGATGGTATGGTTTGCCATTCTAACGATCACATTGCTTCAGCAGCTTATTTCACTATTCATCAAACCGATTGGAAGTTTTTTAGTCATGGCTGTATTTTTGTTTCTGTCTGCCTATTTTATGAAACCTTTTTTCTTTGGCAATTATGCCATGATAATTCGAAATGCCCTCCTTTGTGAGGGCGGAGTCGATGCGGCGGAAGGTATTTTGATTTTGTCGCTTGTAAGTTTAGCATCGATAGCAGGAGGTTGCGTCGTTTATGATCGCAAGGATATTTTAAGCAAGGGGGAATCCTGATGTTTCTTGAAGTGAAAAACGTTACAAAGTCTATACACGGCGATGTTGTAATCAAAAACGTATCCCTTTGCTCCGAGCGCGGGCGTGTGATCGGCCTACGTGGAATAAATGGTTCCGGCAAAACGATGCTGATGCGCCTAATCAGTGGATTGATCCGCCCCACGAAAGGACAGGTTTTGATCGACGGAGAAGTCGTATCGAAAGACATACCGTTTCCGAGATCCTTAGGCGTGCTGATTGAAGGGCCGGCCTTTTTGGACGATTATTCCGCTATGGATAACCTGAAACTCATCGCATATCCCAAAGGAAAAGTGACAGAGGATGAGATCAGGGCCGTTTTATCGGAAGTGAGGCTGGATCCGAAAAGCCGTAAAAAATACAAAAAGTTTTCTTTGGGCATGAAGCAGCGCCTCGGCATTGCCAACGCCATTCTGCATGACCCGGAGCTTTTGATTTTGGATGACAGCGCCAGTGCGCTGGATTTTGCCACGGATGCGGCGCTGCGCAAAGCGCTTCGGCAGAAAACGCGAGATATGACTGTTTTTATGGTGTCGCAGCGGGCGGGGACCGTCCGTGCGGCTGACCGTATCGTCGTGCTTGACGATGGCCGAATTGTCGGTATTGGGCCGCATAGCGAGCTGTTTGAGACATGCGCGGTTTATCGGGAGATATGCCTCTCTCAGATGAATGAAGAGGAGGCGGCAGGATGAGAAAGCAGATTTTAAAGCGTGTGCTGGGCTTTTCCAGGCCCTATATTGGTTATCTCGTTCTGGCCCTCATTAGCGCGGTGCTCAGCGTTGGCATGACGCTGTATGCGCCGATCCTGAT
>OHEM01000396.1_pt1 | contig 18538 bp, 15 predicted proteins | sample 1567281 | NCBI WGS metagenome assembly OHEM01 (sample SAMEA3879537, study PRJEB24766) | human gut metagenome | biome: human-associated habitat; feature: feces | place: USA | collected 1985/1987
ATGGGCGTAAGGTGCAGCTCCGCGCCTTGCAGGTACACGCAGCCAGCCGCATAGTCGATGCGCAGGCCGCCGTTGACAAACACCGAAGCCGCGGGCGCCGCCGCTTCCGCCATCGCAGCCAGCCGCCTCTGCGTGGCGCGCAGGCGGGCCAGCAGTTCCTCGACCGAAAAGGGCTTCGTCAGATAATCATCCGCGCCAGCATCCAGGGCGCTGATTTTATCCGCATCCTCGCTGCGCGCGCTGATAACGATGATGGGCGCGTTGGACCACGCGCGGATGCGCGTAATTACCTCCACACCATCCAAATCAGGCAGGCCCAGGTCCAAAAGGATGATATCCGGGTTGTGAGAGGACGCCTCCAGAAGGGCCGCCTCACCCGTAGCGGCCTCCAAATGGCGGTATCCATGCGCCTTGAGCGTGGTCGCGATCAGCGTGCGCACCGGCCGGTCATCCTCCACAGCCAGAATAAGCGGCTTATTCATGCCATTGCACCTCCTCGGCAGGCAGGGTAAAACGGAATACCGCCCCATGCGGCTGGTTCTGCGAAAGGGAGATCGTGCCTCCGTGGGCGGTGATGATGGAACGGCACAGCGCCAGTCCCAGCCCCAGACTGCGGCGGCTGTCGGCGGCGCGGTTGGAACCACTGAAGAACATATCGAACACCCTGTCCCCCACCTCCGGCGGCACGCCCGGCCCGTCGTCGGCAATGGAAATGGCCACCATCTTGCCCTCGCGCGCGGCTGTGACGGCAATATGCGAACCCGGAGGGGTATATTTGAGCGCATTATCCACGATATTGACCACCACCTGCACGATCAGCCGCGCATCGGCACGGGCCATGAGCCACTCGTCGGCACAATGGAAGGTGATGGTATGGTCCGTGCGGCCCCTGCCCACGTGGTTCAGCGCTTCGGTCACAATTTCCTCCACCAGCTCTGCCGACGGACGAAGCGCCATGCGCCCGTCCTCGATGCGCGTGACGGAAAGCAGGTTCTCAACCACGTTGATAAGCCAGAGCGAATCGTCGTAGATATCGGAATAGAGCTGACGGCGGGTGTCCTCGTCAAAGTCCGCGCCGTTGGAAAGCAGATTGCTGGCATTGCCGGATATGGCGGTCAGCGGCGTGCGCAGGTCATGTGAGATGGCGCGCAGCATATTGGCGCGCAGCTGCTCGTTTTTGGCCAGGACGGCGGCTCGCTCCTTTTCGGCGGCGTTCTGCAGGTTTTCCAGCGCCAGGGCGCATTCACCCAGAATCGACAGAAGAATGCTGTGTTCGAAGGGGTCCAGCGGCGCTCCCTGCGCCGCCACCCCCACCGCGCCATAGACCCGCTCGCCGACCCGGATGGCCAGGTACAGGCATTGGGCCTTCGAGAACGTATCGGTAGTGGCGCCGGCGTGTTTGTTGTTTTTCATGGCCCATATGGCCACGGTGCGCTCATCCTCGGTCAGGAGATCGGCGGCGGGCTTCTGTCCGGCAGGAAACACCTGCGGCTCCGCCCCCGGCGCGGGATAAATGACCACATCGCGCCCCAGCAGCTTGACCAGCTGCCCCGCCATGGCAGCCACTACAGCCTGCCGGTCCCCGGCTCGGGCCAGCAGCTGATCGGTATCGAAGAGCACCTTGGTGCGGTAGGCGGTCTGTGCCGACTCGCGGGCATGGCTTTTGAGCCTCGACGCCAGGTTGCCCGATAGCGTGGCTGTGAGGAACATGATGAGAAACGTGACGGGATATTCCTTGCCGTAGACCGCCAGGGTAAAGCGCGGTGCGATGAAGAGCAGGTTGAACGCCACCACGCTGACCGCCGCGGCGGCCATGCTGTACGCCATATGCGAGGTGACAACCGAAGTAATCAGCACGGCCAGCAGATAGGCCATGATGATGGTCGCCTCGCCAAACCCCAGCCGGTCGAAGGCGAAGCCCAGCAGCGTGGCTCCCAACAGCGCCAGCAGGCATTTGAGCACATCGGCCACGGTAAACGAAAAGCGCCTTTCCGGCGCGCCATGCGGGGTATAACGCGCCTGAGCGGCTCCGTCAGGAATGATGTGGATATCCAGCGAAGGCGCGTAGGCAATCAGCCGGTCGGTGAGCGAAAGGCGGCCGGGCAGCCGCCTGCGCCCCGCTGCGCTGCGCCCCAGCACAATGCGCGAAACGCCCGACAGCCTTGCAAATTCCGCAATCTGATAGGCCACGTCGCTGCCATAGACGGTCTCCAGAGTTGCGCCCAAATGACGGGCCAGGCGCATGTTGCGCCTGAGGCGCTCTTGGTCCTGTGCAGAGAGCTTTTCAGCCTGCGGCGTGCGCACGTACAGCGCCGTAAAATCGCCGTGAAACGCCCCGGCCATGCGCGCCGCCGTACGGATGATGCGCGCGTTGGACGACGCAGACGACAGGCAGGCCAGAATATGCTCCTCCGCAAGACCTGCGCCGGGCCCCACGGGTCGGGGTTCAGCCCGGTCCAGGCGGTCGGCGCAGCGGCGCAGCGCCATTTCGCGCAGAGCGGTAAGCTGCACGATGGAAAGGCCGTCCGGCGCCTCTCCCCTCCGGCGGATCAGCTCGGCGGGCTCCACGTCCAGAAACGTTACCTCGTCCGCTCCATCGAATACCGAATCGGAAATGTGTTCCTGTACCGCGGCGCCCGTCACGGCGTCCACCGCGTCGCTCAGGCTTTCGATGTTCTGCACGTTTACCGTGGCATACACATCCATCCCCGCTTTAAGCAGCTCCGCTACATCCTGGCTGCGGTGGCTGTGGCGGCTGCCCGCCCTGTTTCGATGCGCCAGATCGTCTACCAACACCAGCTTTGGCGCACGCGCCAGCACCGCGTCCAGGTCGATTTCTCCGTCCTTTGCCAGCGCGGGTCCGGCCAGACGCTCCAGCGCGGCCAGCAGGCGCGCCGTGCAGGCGTGCCCGTGCGGGTCTACCACGCCGGCGGCCACGTCCGTACCCTGTCCTTTCTGCCGCAGGGCCTGCTTCAGCATGGCGCAGGTTTTGCCCGCGCCGGGCGCGTAACTCACAAACAGCTTGAGCCTGCCACGCCTCTCCGCGGCGGTCCCACCGGCTTCCGTCATGCGCCCTCACCTCCCGACGCACCATTATACCATCATTACGCGGTTTTGTGCCAGCTTCACAGACCACGCTGCGCGCCAAAAACGCGTCCACCCGGCCCATCAGCCAGTAACCCGCCGCCAGAAACAGCGCCAGACATCCGATCAGCAGCGCCATGCTCAGCCCTCCTTGCGGGAGCTTCTCAAAGGTGGAAACAGCGCTGGATGGCCTGGTTGCTGCCCAGCACCAGCACCGTTTCATCACGCAGAAGCATCGTATCCGAAGCCACGTTTGCGTTCATCTTACCCTGCCGTTTCACGGCCAGCACATTCAGCCCATATTTGCGCCGCACGTCCAGATCGCCCACGGTGCGGCCGGCCCAGCCTTCCGGCACCGCCACCTCCACAATGGCGTGGTCGGCGTTCAGCTCAATATAGTCAAAGATGTGGTCCGAGCTGTAACGGATGGCCGTCCAGGCCGCCAGCTGCTTTTCGGGGTAGACCACCTCATCCGCGCCGTTGCGCAGGAGAAACTTGGCGTGCACGTCGCGCGCCGCGCGCGCTACCACAAAGCGCGCGCCCAGGTCCTTCAGCAGCGAGGTGGTTTCCAGCGAGCTTTGAAAATCGTCTCCGATAGCCACGATGCACACATCGAAATTGCGCACCCCCAGCGACGCCATGAACTCCTCGTTCTTGCTGTCGCCGATCTGCGCGCTGGTCACATAGGGCAAAGCCGCCTCCACGCACTCCTCGCGCCAGTCTACGGCCATAACCTGATGCCTGAGCTCATGCAGCTTGATGGCAATATGGCGTCCAAACCGTCCCAGACCGATCAGCAAAATGGATTTCATCTTTATCCTCTCCTTTTCCCTATCCCACGGTGATTTTTTCACGAGGCAACTTGGAGGCGCAGGGGCGCTTACCCGCCAGTGCTGCAAAGATCAGCGTCAGTCCTCCCACTCTTCCAAAGAACATCAGCGCGATCAAAATAGCGCGCGAGGGGCCGCCCAGTCCCGGCGTGAGGCCCAGCGTGAGGCCCACCGTACCAATGGCCGAAGCCGCCTCAAACAGGCAATCCACCACCGGCAGGTCCTCCATGGCGCTGATGGCCAGCCCGCCCAGCAGGAACAGCGACAGATACAAAAGCAGGATGGCCGCCGCGTTGCGCAGGGCATCGCCCTCAATGCGCCGGCCGAAGCAGCGTGGTTCCTCTCGCCTGGAAAACACCGCCGCGGCCGAAAACAAAAGCACGGCCAGCGTGGTGGTTTTCATGCCACCTGCCGTGGAGCCCGGTGATCCGCCGATGAGCATGAGCATAACCAGCACCATCTGGCCCACCTCGCTTAGCGCGGTCAGATCAATGGTGTTGAAGCCTGCCGTGCGCGGCGTGATGGACTGGAACAGCGCACTGAGCACGCGCTCGCCCACAGGCAGCGCGTCGGAGAGCTCAAAAGCATAAAAATATGCCGCGGGCAGCACGATCAGTGCAAAGGTGACGCAGAGAATCACCTTGCTTTGCAGTCGGTAGGCGTGCAAATGCAGCCCGTTGGTGCGAATGTCTTCCCAGGTAAGAAAGCCGATGCCTCCCACCACGATCAGCCCCGCGATGGTCAGGCTGACCACCGGGTTACCCGCGTAAGCCACGAGGGATGAATAGGGCGCCCGTACGCCCATAAGATCAAACCCCGCATTGCAAAACGCAGAAATGGAATGGAACACCGAGTACCACACGCCCTGCCCCACGCCAAACTCCGGAACGAACACGATCGCCAGCAGCATGGCGCCCACCAGCTCGATCAGCAGGCTGCCCCGCACGATAAAGCCCGTCAGCCGCACCACGCCGCCCACATGATGCGCCGAAATGGCTTCCTGCATGGTGCTGCGCTGCATCAGGCTGATCTTTTTGCCCGAAATCATGGCAATGGCTACCGCCACCGTAACCACTCCCATGCCGCCGATTTGAATCAGTATCAAAATGACCGCCTGTCCGAACTCCGACCAGTACAATGCGGTATCTTGCACCACCAGACCGGTGACGCACACGGCGGAGGTAGCGGTGAACAGCGCGTCGGCAAAGTTGGCGCTGCCTGGCACGCGGCTCGCAAAGGGAAGCGTCAGCAGCGCCGCGCCCAGCAAAATCACCGTAGCAAAACCGGCGATAATGATCTGCGCGGAAGAAAAATGAACACGTTCCAGGACCTTCGTCATAACAATCCTCAACCTCTTCTACAGGGGAGTACGGCTTGATTATGACATGGCTCGCATAAAGACAGCATGAAAACTGCGGGTCCGGTATAAAGATCAAATTAAGGTTTCGACAAAAAGCGCCAAAAAAGCCTCCCGGCGGGAGAACCTCTCGCCAGAGGCATCAGGCGGCTGACAAGTGCACGTTTTTTAAATCCCATTTTCCGCGCCCTTCGGGCGCTCACGGCAACCATTGCAGCATAAGATTTTCAGAAGTTCCCCAAGAACCCCGGCAGGATGCGCAGCAAAGCGCAACCGGCCCCCTGCTTCCTCTCTGTCAGCCGCCTGACGGCTGCGTTTCGCTCTCCTGTGCGCGCAGGTAGCGCAGGTATTGCGACAGATAAATCTTGTGCGCCACCGCAAACCCTGCCGAACGCACCAGATGGGTCTCCCGCGCATGCGTGCGGCTGGAATCGGGCCGTAGCGGCGCGCCGTTGAACACATGGGCCAGAATGCTTTCCAGCTCCGTGCAGAAATAATCGTACGCCACGGCCACGTTAAACTCCGTGCGCCGCTGCAGGGCAATCAGCTGCTGAATGTCCCCGATGGCAATCACCTGCTTGCTCAGGCACACAAAGATCAGATAGGCCGCGTGCTCCCGGCCATAGCGCTTGCCCTCGGGCCGGGGGATTACGCCCTGGCGCGCATAGTTGCCCACCATGGTGGCGGTGATCCACTTTTCCCCGTCCGCGCCCATCAGGGGAGCCAGCGTCTTTTCCACCAGCGCGATCAGCTGGTCAATGTACAGGCGAAAATCCGGCAGATCTGCATAGCGCGGCAGGCGAAAGGCCTCGATCTCCCTGCAAAAGGCGGACTCCTCGAACCGTTCCACGCGCTTCCCTCCTCCGTACGTGCGGTGGTCTTATCATAGCATAAAAAAATCCCCTTGACAAGTATCGCAAACAATGATATAAAGTTTTATAAACTGTATTTATCAGTTTTAAATACTGTTTTTAAGAGCTGGAGGAACTCCGCCATGGAATGGATTATTGTGACCGATTCAGGCTGCGACCTGCTTCCCGGAGAGCTTGCCCCCAATGTTCACCTGCGCCGGGTGCCGCTGAGCATCCTGCTGGGCGAGGAGGAATGGGTGGACGGCGCGGACATGGACCGGGAGCGCTTTCTGACCGCCATGGAAGCCTACAAGGGCAAGAGCAGCTCGGCCTGCCCGTCGCCGGAAACATGGGCGCGCGCCTTTTCCGAAGGCGATCATGTAATCGCCATCACCATTACGGGCGGACTGTCAGGCAGCTATAATTCCGCCTTGCTGGGGCGCGACCTGCTCTGGGAGAAACAGCCCCATAAACCCGTCTATGTTCTGGATTCCCGTTCTGCCGGAGCGGAGATCGCGCTGCTGGTTTTCCGCGCTTGCGAGCTGATTGCCAGAGGCCTGCCCTTTGAGCAGGTGACGCAGCAGCTGTGGCTGTACCACCAGCATACGCATCTGCTGTTTTTGCTGGAGCATGTGGACAACTTTGTGAAAAACGGGAGGCTCAACAAGCTGGTGGCTGCAACCATCGGCATGCTGGGCGTGCGCATTTTGGGCTGCGCCAGCGAGCACGGTACCCTCCAGCCGCTGATGAAGCCCCGGGGTGCGGCCCGCGGCCTTGATCTGCTGGTGCGCGAGCTGGAGCGGGCGGGCTACGCAGGCGGACAGCTGGCCATCACCCACGTTCAAAACGAGGAGGGTGCCGCCCGCCTGGCCAGTCTGATCCGTGAGGTGTGGCCGGGCGCGCCCTGCCTGCTGCTGCCTGCCAGCGGCCTGTGCTCCTACTACGGCGAAAAGCACGGCCTGATTGTGGGCTTTGAGGACGGGCAGGCGAAAAACTAGCGCCTCAGGGCGCAAGCGTTCCTTTTCACAGGCATACAGAATATGGTATACTGAATGCGCAGATCGAACCATTCAGAAACGACCAAAGGGGGATCATTGCCATGAAACGAATGCTCCTGTCAGCCCTGCTCGGAATGGTGCTCGCATGCATCATGCCAGCAGCCCTGGCGTCCGGCATCAACAACTATTTCATCATTCCCGACAGCGACACGCGTCTGCTCACGGAGGAAGAGCTGTGGGGCTGGCAATATGAGGCCGTAGGCTACATATATAATGAAATTTTTGCTCGGCATGGCCGGCCCTTTCGCGCCGGGGAAAAGTACGACGTGTACTTCCGCAGCCAGGCGTGGTACCAGGTCAACAGCCAGTATCGCTACGGCCTGCTCAACAGCGTTGAACAGGCCAACGAGCGTCTGGCGCACCAGGTGCTGGAGGACATGCGCGCCCGGAACACGCTGAATCCGCAGGGACGGCCCCTTCCCCTCAGCAATGCGCAGGCGAATCCGCAAACCGTGCTGGATTTCCGCGCCTATGACCTTTCCCCCAACCAGAAGCTGGATGTGTACAGCGGGCCGGGCACGGGATACTACCGATCCGCAAACGGCAAGGCCAGCGTCTCCACCAACGGTTCAGTATGGATTGCCGGGCGGGAAAACGGCTGGCTGGCCATCGCCTATGAAACCAACGGCGGCAGCCGCCGTATCGGCTATATCGACATGAGCCGCCTTAAAGACAACCTCAACCCGCAAAGCCTGAACCTGTCCCGCACCGGTGCGTCCATCGCCCGCGCGTGCAGCATGACCGACGAGCCGGACGGCAGCTGCGCGGAAATGGCCTGGCTCGTACAGGACACACAGGTCACCTATCTGGGACCCTACACCTCGCGTAGCGGCGAAAGCTGGGCCTACATCGAGGTTTCGGGAGCCCAGCCCATGCGGGGCTTCGTACCGGCAGGCTGCGTATCGGCGTCAGGTGGTTCACAAGCCGACTATGACTGGGACGATGAGGATGCCTACTGGGAGGAAAACGGCTGAATAAAGCGCCGGACGGAAGATTCCGTCCGGCGCTTCCTTTTGCCTTTCTTAAGCCGTTTCGATGTTCGCCGCGGCATGCAGGCCCAGCAGATCCACGCCCATCTCGCGCAGCTTGAACTTCTGAATCTTTCCGCTGGCGGTCATGGGGAAGGAGTCCATCAGCAGCACATAGCGGGGCGCTTTGAACTTGCTCAGGCCCTCGCGCACAAACTCGATGAGCTCCTCTTTTGTGGCCGTGCAGTCCTTCTTGAGGATGACGCAGGCGCAGACCTCCTCGCCGTATTTTTCGTCCGGCACGCCCACCACCTGCACATCGCTCACGGCGGGGTGAGTATAGAGGAACTCCTCGATCTCGCGGGGATAGATGTTCTCGCCGCCACGGATAATCATGTCCTTGAGGCGGCCCGTGATGCGGAAATTGCCGTCCTCGTCCATGGTGCCGATGTCGCCGGTATGCAGCCAGCCGTCCTCGTCGATGGCCTGACGGGTGGCCTCGGGCATCTTGTAATAGCCCTTCATCACATGGTAGCCACGGGTGACGATCTCGCCCGGCACACCGCGAGGCACCTCCTTGCCGGTTTCGGGGTCGATGATCTTGCCCTCGGTCTGGGGAAGGAGCTTGCCCACGGTGGTGCAGCGCAGTTCAAGGGGATCGTCCGTGCGACTCATGGTCATGCCGGGGCTGCACTCGGTCTGACCATAGGTGATGGTCAGCTCGGACAGGTGCATCTTGCCCGTCACATCGCGCATGGTCTTGATGGGGCAGGGGCTGCCGGCCATGATGCCCGTGCGCAGGCGGCTGAAATCAAAGCGGTCGAACTCCGGGTGCTCCAGCATGCCGATGAACATGGTGGGTACGCCGTGAACAGCGGTACAGCGCTGGTCCTGCAGGATCTGCATCTCGCGCAGGGGATTGTAGTGATCCATCAAAACGATGGTGGTGCAATGCGTCAGGCAGCTCATCACGCCCAGCACGCAGCCGAAGCAGTGGAACAGGGGCACTACGATGAGCAGGCGGTCCTCCTCGGTCAGCTTCATGCAGTCGCCCAAAAACTGACCGTTGTTGGTAATGTTGTAGTGGGTAAGCATCACGCCCTTGGGGAAGCCCGTGGTGCCGCTGGTGTACTGCATGTTAATCGTCTCGTGGGTATCAAGGCCCGCGATGCTTTCCTCTACCACGCTTTCCGGCACGGACTTGGCGACCTCGTAAAGGTCGTCAAAGCGGCTCATGCCCATGGGCCTGCGTTCGCTGTCGCCGATGAGCAGCACGCGTTTGAGGAAGGGCAGCTGCTTGCAGGAGATATTGTCCGGCTGCTCGGTGTTGAGGGCGGGCACGAGGCCTGTGATATGGCTGATGTAGTCGTTGTTCTTGACGCCGGCGGTCATCACGAGCATCTTGGTATCGCTCTGGTTGAGCAGATAGTTGAGCTCGAACTGCTTGTAGTTGGTGTTGACGGTGACCAGAATCGCGCCCAGCTTGGCCGAGGCAAACATGGTCAGCATCCATTCGGGCGTATTGGTAGACCAGATGGCCACATGGTCGCCCTTGCGAATGCCCATGGCATACATGCCGCGCGCCACCTCGCTGGTGCGGCGATCAAACTCCTTCCAGCTCCAGCACACGCCAAATTCGGGCGCGACGATGCAGTCGTTGTCAGGCAGTCGCTCCGCGTTCCTCCGAAGCAATCCGGGCAAAGTGTGCTCGTGCAGGTCCAGCGTCGGTACAAAAGCCATGCGTCTTCCTCCTCCTTCGTTTTTGGCGGAGCAATAAAAAAGCCTTCGTCCTCCCAATGAAGACGAAAGCGCTGCTTCCGCGGTACCACTTCTTTTGGAACGGAATTCCGTTCCCGCTCTGGGCTGTTACGGGCCACCCGTCCGGCGCTACTGAGCGGTTTCGCACCGGCCGCTCGCGGGAGAGAAGCCGCTTTGCGCCCGACGCCTTTCCACCATCCGGCGTCTCTCTTGGGGTGCGCGTGGGGCGGCCATGCCCGGTCATCGCGTTTGCAAAATATCATATCCAAGCTGTGCCGGTTTGTCAAGAGGAAATTTTGCGGCCAGCCCGGCGCGTGGGATGAAGACCGTCGATCACGCAACGCCCGCCCCCTTCAGGCAGGTTGTCAAAGCGCACACGGCCGCCGTGAGCCCGCGCCACGTCCCGAACGATACGCAGGCCCAGGCCGTGCCCGCTCTCATCCTGCGTGCCTTCGCCCCGGTTGAGCCGCTTCAGCTGTTCCCGGAGAAAACCCCGGCCCGTATCACTGACGGCAAGGCGCAGGCAGCGGCCCCGCCGCGAAAGCACAACCCGCACTGCGCAGCCCTGCGGATTGTGGCGCACGCTGTTGCGAATCAGGTTTTCCAGCATGCGGCTGAGCAGCTGGCGGTCGCCAAGCAGCCTCGTCTTTTCCGCTTCGGGCGATATGCTTACCTCCACCGGATGCAGGCCGTCCGGATCCTCGTTGAGAAAGTTCGCTGCCGCCTCGCGCACCAGCGCAGCGGGCGCAAGCCATTCACGTTTGAGAGGCTGCATGGCATATTCCAGCCGGTTGGTCAGGTTGAGGTCCGAAATCAGGCCGCGAAGCTGCTCGCCCTTCTCTCGGATGAGGCCGGCCCGGCGGCGCTGTTCCCCGGTGAGCTCCGGCGCGTCCTCCAGCGCGGCGGCATAGCCCAGCACCATCGAAAGCGGCGTGCGCACATCATGGGAAATGGCTGCAATCCATTCGCTGCGTGCTTCGTCGCGCCTGCGCGCCGCCCGACGCGTGATGAAAGCAGCCGCGCCCAGCAGCATCCCCGCGTTCACCGCCAGCATCGCCATCCCCCACAGAGGCCAGAACCCCACCTGCTCGGTGGGCATTTCCACCTGGTACTTCCACACCGACCCCTTGGGCTGGGCCAGCACAAAGAGGCAGTCCCCCACCGTCCACACCTTCACGGGCCAGTCGAACAGGTACCATCGTGCAAACACGGCCGCCTCTGCCGTGGTATAAGCCCGGGGCAGGCCGTCCGGCATGTCCTGCGACCAGATCACCTCGCCCGCGGCATCCAGCAGCATGGCCCAGCAGCCCCGCTCACGCAGCTCCGCCGCCTTATTCTCCGCCATTGACCAGGCGCCGCTTCCGTCCTGCGCAAGTGCTCCCGCGTATTCACTCACCCGCACGCGCCCGCCGACGGTCCCCGCCAGATAGCTCACCGCAAAGCCAAACAACAGCAGGTTGACGGCGATCATCACCGCCATCACCCCCGCCAGCCCCGCGGCCAGCCTGCCCGCCCCGCGCAGAACGCCCCTTTTCACCGTCCGTCCTCCTTCAAGAGCCGGTAACCCAGCCCCCGCACCGTAACCAGATAGCGGGGGTGCGACGGGTCCGGCTCGATCTTTTCACGCAGGCGGCGCATGTGTACCATCAGCGTGTTTTCATACCCCATGTTTTCCCCCCGCCAGGCGGCCATGCACAGCGCGTCCACGGTCACGATGCGGCCGCGGTTTTCGTTTAGCGCCGAGAGCAGGGCATATTCCTTGGCCGTCAGGGTCCGGTCCGGACCGTTGCCGCTGACCACACCGGTTTCCATGTCCACCGTCACCGGCCCCAGGTAAATCACGCCGCCCTCCCCCGCCGCCCCATAGGTGCGGCGCAGCACCGCGCCCAACCGCAGCGTCATCTCCCGCGGCAGAAAGGGTTTGGTGATGTAGTCGTCCGCGCCCAGACCCAGGCCGCGCAGGCGTGCCTCATCCTCGTCGCGCGCCGAGAGGAACAGGACCGGCGCCTGCGTAAAGGTCCTCAGATCCCGGAAAAGCGAAAAGCCGTCCCCGTCGGGCAGCATCACATCCAGAATCAAGGCGTCGGGCCGGAGCCGCAGCGCCTTCTCCATTGCCTCCGCCGCCGTGGCCGCCTCGTGAACATCCGCATAGCCGTCGCCACGCAAAATGGATACTAGCATCCGCCGCAATTCCGGCTCATCATCCACGATCAAAAGCCGTGCCTCATGCACATCGCGCACGCGTATCCCTCCTCCCCGTCATTATACCACAACCCCCGCCCGGAAAAAGGGACATGGCCAAATCGTAAGGCAAACGTAAGGCTGCTTTCACGCCTCTGTAAGGCGCGGGCGGTAGAATGGCCCTGCCAATCAAGCAAGGAGGGAATTCATGATGGATGAATGCGTAACCACTATCGGCCTTTGCAAGCGATATGGAAGCGAAACCTGCGTGGACCATCTGGTGCTGAAGGTGCCGCAAGGGGCTGTATACGGCTTTTTGGGGCCAAACGGCGCGGGCAAGACGACCACGCTGAAGATGCTTCTGGGGCTGGTGCACCCAAGTGCGGGCAGCGTGCGCCTGCTGGGGCATGAGCTCACGCCCCGGACGCGGCTTGCGATTCTCAGGGAGGTTGGCTCTCTGATCGAATCGCCCAGCTATTACGGCCACCTGACCGCGCGGGAGAATCTGGAGATCGTCCGGCGGCTGCGCGGCCTGCCCGCAGAGGAAATTGACGAGGCGCTGCGCACCGTGCGGCTGGACGGGCAGACCCAAAAACCCGTGAACCACTTTTCATTGGGCATGAAGCAGCGTCTGGGCATCGCGGCGGCGCTGATGGGCCGCCCGCGCCTTTTGCTGCTGGACGAGCCAACCAACGGGCTGGACCCGTCCGGCATTCAGGAGATGCGCGAGCTCATCCGCTCGCTGCCCTCGCGCTACGGCATGACGGTCATCGTATCCAGCCATCTGCTGGGCGAAATCGACCAGATGGCGGACCATGTCGGCGTGATCCGTCAGGGCAGGCTGGTCTTTCAGGGCACGATGAGCGGCCTGCACGGCATGAGCGCGGCGCGCCTGGCCCTGCGCACGCAGGACAACGCGCGCGCCCGTTCGCTGCTGCCCGCCGCGCGCAGCGAGGGCGAATGGCTGCTGCTGGACGCCATGAGCGACAGCGAAGCCGCGCGGGTCAGCCTGAAACTGGCCGGGGCGGGCATCGGGCTTGTGCGGATGGAGCAGCGCGAAACGAGCCTCGAGGACATCTTCCTCAGACTCACGGGAACGGAGGAAACGCTATGAGACTGTGGCTTTCCGTGGAATGGAGAAAGGCGCGGCGCAGGCGGCTGTGGCTGCCGGTAGCTGCGCTGGTGGCAATGCAGGGACTGTGGCTGGCCTGGGCTGTGCGCGGCATGGACGCCGCGGAGGCGGCGCAGGGGTATCTGGGGTGTCTGTACCAGCTGCCCATGATGAATGCCATCGTGATGCCGGTGGCGGCTGCGGTGCTGGTCAGCCGCCTGTGCGACATGGAGCACCGGGGCGATACGTTCAAGCAGCTCTTTACGATGCAGCCGACGCACGGCCTGTTTGACGCAAAGCTCGTGCTGGGCGGCGCGTGGCTGCTGGCGGCGGTCGTGGGACAGCTGGCGGCCATCCGCCTGGTGGGCTCGTGGAAAGGTTTCACCGATGCCCTGACCACGGGCGATGTGCTGTGCTACCTGGGCGGACAGTTCCTTGTCAGCCTGTTTCTGGCGCTGCTGCTTCAGGTATTGGCCCTGCGGTTCAAAAACCAGTTCATCCCCCTGGCCGCAGGATTGATTCTGGGCTTTCTGGGGCTGATGAGCATGTTTTTTCCGCCTGCGGTGATGCGCCTCAGCCCCGCCGCCTATTACGGCCTGCTTTCCAACGTGCGTATGGTATGGGACCCGGACACGAGGGTGGTCACGTACTTCCGTCAGCCGTTTTCCTGGAGCGATCTGTCGCTTCTGCTGGCGGCGACGGCCGTCCTGTATGGGTGGGGCCGCCGCGACTTTGGCAACAGGGAGGTATGAGCATGTTTTATCAGGTCATGCGCACGGAGCTTATCAAGCTGCGCCGCGCGCCGGTGTGGATCGCTTTTTTCGCACTCACGGCCCTTTCGGCTGTGATGGGCACCTTCAACTATCTAAACAACACCGGCATCCTCACACAGCAATGGTACAGCCTTTGGACGCAGCACACGCTGTTTGCAGGCTTCTTCTTCCTGCCCTCGCTCCTGGGCGTGCTGTGCGCCTATCTGTGGCGGATGGAGCACTGCGAACACAACTGGAACGCGCTCATGAGCCGCCCCGTGCCCCTTTGGATGATCTTCGGCGGCAAGCTGGCGGTGGCGGCGGCGCTTTCGTTTCTGACACAGGCTGCCACGGGCGCGTTTTACCTCATCAGCGGAGTGTATGCCGGATTTGACGCGCCCCTGCCCCCGGAACTGCCGCGCTGGCTCCTCATGGGTGCGTTGGGCGGCATCGCGGTGTGTTCGGTGCAGCTGCTCATTTCCATGGTGGTGCGCAGCTTCGCGCCGCCGGTGGCTGTGGCGCTGGCGGGCGGCGTGGCGGGTCTGGCGTTCGTATCGGCAGGGCTGGGAATGATTCAGCCCTATGCGCTTCTGGCGCTGGGCATGGACGCCAACGGCACGGGAGCGCTCGCCCCGGAGCAGTGGGGTGCCTTCTTTGGCTCCTGCGCATTTTTTACCGGCGCGCCCTGGGTGCTTGCCACCCTGTGGCTGAGGCGGCGGGACGTGACAACGCACGCATAGGAGATTCGTCCTGAAATAGGAAATTCACCCTGAAGAAGAAAAAAGATTGATACATCATAAACAATGTGCTATAATCCACAAGGTATATCCGATTCACTCTTTGAAAGGAGTAAAGCAACGATGAAAAGATGCATTTCCCTTTTGCTGACCGTGTGCCTGCTGGCTACGATGGCCGCTGTGCCTGCTCTGGCAGAGGCCGGCACCTATACCGGCGTGGGCGCCGGCAAGAACGGTGAAGGTTCCATCGAGGTGTCCGTGACGCTGGATGACGCGGGCGTGATCACCGACGTGGAAGTGACCAAGAACGGCGACGACGCCGGCATCAGCGATCCCGCTGTGGAAGGGGTACCCGCCGCCATCGTGGCCGCCAACAGTCTGGCCGTGGACGCCGTGGCTGGCGCCACGCTGACCAGCAACGGCATTCTGGAGGCCGTGGAAGCGGCGCTGACCGCTGCGGGCGTGGACCCGTCCGCCTACAAGGCCGCCCCTGAGACCGACGAGGCCGAGGCAGAAAAGACCGCCGTGGAGCAGACCACCGACGTACTGGTGATCGGCGCCGGCATCGCCGGCCTGTCCTCCGCCATGTCCGCCAAGGAAAACGGCGCGGACGTGGTGATCATCGACAAGATGTCCGCCCCCGGCGGCACCACCAACCTGGCCGGCGGCATTCTGGTGTGCGTTGATTCCGAGCTGTTTGCCGACAACCGTCTGGAGTCCGACAGCATGGAGGCCATCAAGGCCTACTGGGAAGAGAGAATGGCCTACAGCGGCGTGGACAGCGGCTACCCGGATCAGGAGCGTCTGGACAGCGTGCTGGCCGATACCGGCAAGACCGTTGACTGGATGGTTTCCAACGGGATTGAGTTTGACGCCACTCCCTACTCCGCTTCCTCCCGCTATCCCATGGCGCTGGCCAATGGCGGCGGCGCCGGCCTGATCAACATGCTGGTGGATGCCTGCGAGGAAAAGGGCATTGAGCTTATGCTCAACACCAAGGGCACCTCGCTGATCACCGACGACACCGGCGCCGTGGTGGGCGCGGTCGCCGAGACCGAGGATTCCATCATCACCTTCCACGCCAAGAGCGTGATCCTGGCCACCGGCGGTATTTCCCAGAACCAGGAGCTGGTGGAAAAGTACAGCCCCAAGCTGACCCGTGCGGGCCTGATCCCCACCAGTGCCGTAAGCCACACCGGCGACGGTTTCCTCATGGCGCTGGAGGTGGGCGCCGGCACCTTTGATGTGTTCGCCACCCCGCTGTTCAGCACCGTGGTGGACCCGGAGCTCAGTGCCCTGACCGATACCAGCGCCCTGACCATCTACGGCCAGCTGGGCGTCAATGCCAACGGCGACCGCTTCGGCAACGAGGCTGCCAGCGCGGGCTGGGATACGATGGATCATACCGCCTCCGATATGATTCAGGATGGCAACGCGCCCTTCTGGTACATCTATGATTCCTCCAATGCGGATGCTGTGGCCGCGCTGGAAGCCGGCGTGGAGAGCGGCGTGGTCGCCAAGGCCGACACCATCGAGGGCCTTGCGCTGGGCATGCATGTCTACACCGACCGCCTGGTTGCCGCCTACGAGGATTACAGCGCGGCGGTAGCGGCCGGCAAAGACGAGGCCTTTGGCAAGGACGCTTCTTTCCTTCTTCCCATTGAGAAGGCGCCCTTCTACGCTGTGAAGGTCTATCCCACCACGTTTGGCTCCGCCGGCGGTGTGACCACCACCGATCAGGGCCGCGTGACCACTCAGGACGGCACGGTGATCCCCGGCCTCTACGCCGCGGGCGAGATGAGCAACCGTTATTTCTATAACGAGAACTACATCCTGGCTGCCTCGCTGGGCCTGTATTCCACCATGGGCCGCCGCGCTGGCGCCGCTGCCGCTTCGGACGCTCTGGCGGAATAACCTTATCCCCTTTGTCATAGAAAGAACCCCCGGAGGGAAGAATCCCTCCGGGGGTTCAAGTTGTCGAAAAAGCCCGCCTGTAGCGCCCTTTTCCGACAGACAGCGCCCGGCTCAAGGCAAAGCCTGAGCCGGGCGTTATCCTTTTCTCCTACCGAATCATGCCACCATCGGCTTGCACGCCGTCCAGGGCCGGCTTTCGCTTCCAGGCCGTCATCACGCCCGTGCCCAGCCCCGTACGCTGCCAGCTCACCTGTTCAAACGACAGATCCGTCAGCCGGGTTTGCAGCGTGCAGCGGTTGACGGGCGTGCTCTCTGTACCTGCGGACATCCAGCGGCGCAGCGCGTTCATTGCGGCAGGCCAGCATGCCGCCCCCAGCACCAGCTGTCCGCCGGGCTTGAGCACGCGAAGCACTTCACCCAGCATGCGGTCCAATGAATCTGCGTCGCCCTTCCACTGCATGAGCACCGTGTCAAAAGCGCCTTCCCGCCAGGGGATGTCCCCCACCGGCGCATAGACGATATCGCAGCTTTGCAGCCGCGCGCGTGCGGAGCGCACCTCCTCCATATCGGAAGATACGCCGCACACCTCGCATTGCATGTTGCGGCGCAGGTATTCGGCCATCAGCCCCCGGCCCACACAGGCATCCAGGACACGGTCTTCCGGGTCCACTACGGCCCACCTGAGCATGGCTTTTTCCAACGGGTTCAGCCGCGGACATGCCTTGACGGACAGCTCACCGGATACGGTTTTGCCTTGTACCTTGGTGATCATGCTCGTCCTCCTCAGCGATTCTGTTTCCTGTCACGCGGCTATTATATCACAAAATTGCTAAGAATGCACGTATTTTTGTAACATTTTGTTTATTATTTTGAATATTCTCGTAAACAATAAGTAATGGATGCCCGGCGGGACAGCACCATCCACAGCGCCGCGTCCAGCAGCGCCAACAGAACGACATCCGCGCCCAGCGCCGCAGAAACCGGCCATCCCCAAAGGGTCAGCAGCACCGCCGCGCCCACCAGCACCGCAATGAGAATCATGCCGCCGAACATGCTGATCATGGCGTTCATGCTCTGCTTGACAGCCTCGGTTTCGGTTTTCCATTTCAGCTTGGGATGATACACGTCCAAAAGCAGGCTCATCAGGCACCACAGCAGCGAAAATAACTGTGACACAGCCAGCGCGCCCAGCGTTTCCAGCCACATGCCGGGCAGCAGCACCCACAGCGCCACCGCGCTTACCAGCGCCGCAGCCAGGTTGAAGGTCATCCCCATCAGCAGTTTGGCCCCAAGCTGCACGCTCCCCGCAACCGGATAGATGCGCCGCATGTCATGCCGCGCGCCTTCACGCGACACGGCGGTGGACACGGCCAACCCCATGGTGCAGGTCAGCGCCAGGAAGCCCGCGGCAACCGCCAGATAGATGCTTTTGGGCACAAACTGCGCCACAACTTCCGAAAGCGCCATCCCATCCGTTTCCCGGCCGATGCCGACAGCCATTACCACCAGCAGCACCGGGAACATTACCACACCGGTGAGGCAGTTGGTAGCGTAGGTGGGTACAGTAAGCACCTCTCGCATCTCCTGCCGGTACAGCACGCTGCCCTTGCCGGAGATGCGGCAGAGACGCCCTTTTTCCCAGCAGACGGGCAGGTGGTGATCCTCGATCGGTTCTACCGTAAAACCGTTTTGCCGCAGCCGAATGGCGGTTTCTTCAAGGAAACGGAGCTGCGCGGTTTCGTTCTGTTCGTTCATTGTGAAGTCCTCCTCGTAAGCAAAAAAATAAGCCGGAGCATCCTAAAAATGCTCCGGCCGGGTGATGGATTAAGTTGTGAAATGAAAAAGGGCACCTATTTGATGGCTTCGACGAAACCAACAAACAGACGCCTGAAAGATCGTATGAAATTTTGAGAAAAAATCGCTCTATTCTGCGCCCG